>Ga0272442_10003396_pt1 | contig 22394 bp, 21 predicted proteins | sample SSMForm2O_FD_200262 | JGI IMG/M metagenome (GOLD analysis project Ga0272442, IMG submission 200262) | Marine sediment archaeal communities from Little Sippewissett salt marsh, Falmouth, MA, United States - SSM-Form-2O | ecosystem: Environmental > Aquatic > Marine > Wetlands > Sediment ...
TTGATATTTTGGTCAGAGGCGGCGCGGAAGTGGACGACGTCGCCGTCTATACCGCGAAACCGGTAGAAGACGATTCGTCTTCTTTGGTAGAGGCAATTCGCAATGGGACGGTCGATTATGTGGCGTTTGCCAGCCCTTCTTCAGTCGATGCATTTTTCGAGCGGATCGATGTTCGCTCGTTTCGCTCATCTGGTATCAAGGCCGCATCGATTGGCCCGGTGACGTCCGAACGATTGGAGCAATTTGGCATTATCGCTCAAATAACGGCCAAAGAGCATACCCTCGACGGTTTATTGGATGCGATCGAGGAGAATGGAGTTCGATGATGGCTTTTCCACAAAAAAGAATGCGGAGGTTGCGGAGCAGTCCTTCGATGCGAAGATTGGTGCGAGAAACGGTTGTCAGCGTGGACGATTTGGTGTACCCCTTGTTCGTCCGTGAAGGCGAAGGGCTCAAGAAGCCGATCCCGTCCATGACGGGGTGCTTTCATTTTTCGCCGGGCACGATTGCCGCCGAGGCGGCTGAGGTAGCCTCTTTGGGCATCCCGGCGGTGTTGCTGTTTGGGCTGCCGGGTAAAAAGGACGAAATCGGCTCGGAGGCGTGGGCTGAGGACGGCGTCGTCCAACGCGCGATTCGAGAAATCAAACAGGCGACGCCGGAGCTTCTGGTCGTTACGGACGTTTGTCTCTGTGAGTTTACCAGCCATGGGCATTGTGGCGTGATTAGAGAGGGCAAAGTCGATAACGATCCGACTTGTGAGCTGTTGGCGAAAACATCGCTTTCGCACGTCCAGGCCGGCGCCGACATCGTCGCTCCATCGGACATGATGGACGGGCGGGTCAGGTCTATCCGTGAAGCCCTGGAAGAGAACGACTTCAAGGAAGTGGCCATCATGTCCTATGCGGCGAAATATGCCTCGGCCTTTTACGGTCCCTTTAGAGACGCGGCCGAATCCGCCCCGGCTTTCGGCGACCGAAGGGCGTACCAGATGGACCCGGCCAATACCGACCAGGCGATGGCCGAGATTGCCCTGGATATCGAAGAGGGCGCCGATATTGTTATGGTCAAGCCCGCCCTGGCTTATCTCGATATCATCTATCGCGCCCGACAACGTTTCGATTGCCCGATTGCAGCTTACAATGTCTCCGGTGAATATATGATGGTTAAAAGTTCCGCCGCCGCGGGATTGTCGGATGAACAGGCAACGATGATGGAAGTCCTCACTGCGATCAAACGCGCGGGCGCCGACATTCTCATCACTTATTTTGCCAAAGACGTAGCGCGTATATTGTCAGAATAAAAAGAAAGGGCTGCGAGCGACGAAGCGCTCACAGCCCGTTTCATTTTTTCTATGAAGTTGTTGTTAGTCCGGGCAATTCTCCAGCCATTCCGCTGTAAAGTCGACCAGATCGTCGGTGTTAATCTCTCCGTCACCGTTGAAATCCTGGCATATCACGTAGCTCAGATCCGGAATGAAGTAATAGTCTTCCGTCTCGCCGAATAGGTACTTTTCCTCCGGTCCGGAGCCGGCATTGCCTTTTTCGTCGGGATTGCTGCCGTGCTTCCAGGGTTGTTCCGAGAGCGTGATTCGCATCCAGATCTCTTCCGGACTGTTTGGATGCCAGGGGAGGATCGCCGGCGAGGTGATCTTATTGACCCCCACGGCCAGGTTGAATAGTAACTGGTTCTGAACCGCCCATTCCTTTGCAGGGCCCTGGGCGCATTCGAGCGTGTCGTCCCAGTCGCCGTCGCGATTCCAGTCGAACCAGACGTTAACATACAGATCGACGCCCGGATCGATGACGTTGACGGAATAGTCGAACGTCGTCCATTGACAGGTGGGCAGATTGAGCGGTGTAACGACCCCGTCATCCCCCTTATCGTTGTTCTTTGATCCGGATGAGGGATTGATATTGTTGAGACCGTCATCATCGGCGCCTTTGTCGGCTTCCGTTTCGGCCGTGATGCTCTTGCCCAGATAGGCGACGACCTGATCGTTTATGTGCATCGGCCCGAAAGGCCCGGTATCAGTGCCGTCGTTGTAAACCGTCGGGAAATGAGCTTTGATCCCGGAATAAGCCGTCATGTTTCTATCGAAGTTATTCGTGCTGTCCGGGGCGTCGCCGAGATCCGGTGCGTTCTCGACCGCACCTGCTTCGCAACGGATATTCAAGATACCCTGGCCGGTATTGGAGCCATAGCCGCCGATTTCGACGAGGTACGCTTCGCCGGCGATGGCCGCGAAGGTAACTTCCGACTGGTAAACGCCGGGGGCGTCGTCGTTGCATTCGATCAAGTCGTTCGAGGTCAGATCGCAGCCTTTACCCATATAGACGGCAAGCATCGTATCGAAACCGCTGTCGAGGAGACTGACGGTGGCATCGCCGGTACACGAGGCGGTGTACAGGAACCAGATATTCGGGCTGGTCAGGCACAAGCCGGGACCGTCGAAAGTCGCATTCGTCGTATCGAACGCCAGGTCCTTTACTTCACCGACGGCGAGTGCGTTTTCGCAGTTGTCTTTGGAGGGTTGAGATCCTGGCTCACAACTGATATTAAGAATACCTTCACCGACGTTGGAGCCATAACCGCCAATCTCGATCAAATACCTGGCTCCGGCGGTCGCGTCGAAGACGATTTCCGACTGGTAAACGCCGGGCGCGTCGTCGTTGCATTCAATCAAGTCATCTGAGGTCAGATCGCAATCGTCGCCTTCATAAACGGCGAGCATCGTATCGAAACCGCTGTCGAGGAGGCTGACCGTGGCTTCGCCGGTGCATGACGCTGTGTACAGGAACCAGATATTCGGGCTGGTCAGGCACAAGCCGGGCCCATCAAACGACGCTTCTGTCGTATCAAATACCAGGTTCGTTACCTCGCCGACCGCCTGTGCGTCTGAGCACTCGTCGCTGTCGGAGGATGGGACACTGTCAGAGGTAATGGTCATTAAACCTGCACCCACCGCGTCTTCGTCGCCCCCCCCGACTTCAATGAGATAATACTCGTTCGCATTCGCGGTGAATGTCAATTGGGAGTCCAGCGAATTACCGTAGTCGTCATTGCACTCAATCATGTCGGTGTATCTTGGATAACAATTGCTTCCCATATACACTGCCAGTTTGGTGTCGATGGCATCAACGCGTTCCAGGCGGATCGTAACGTCGCCTGTTTTATTGGGTCTGAACAGGTACCAGAGATTCGGGCTGGATACACAGTGGCCCGGCCCGTCGAATGTGGCGCAATGCGTATCCCAGAGCAAATCGGTCACATTGCCGACGGACATGGCGTTAATACAATCGTCGTTGCTCGGGGCGCTGGCCTGGCTGTCGCAACTGATGGTAATGACGCCTTCGCCTTTCACGCTGTCATTGAAGCCCCCGACCTCAATGAGATATTGCTCGCCGGCCGTGACGGCGAACGTAGCTTGCGATTGCGGACTACTCTCCATATAATCGTCGTTACTGACGATTAACTTGTTCGAGGAGGGGTAGCAGCCGCACCCGCTATAGATGGCTAATTTCGTGTCAAAGCTGCTGCCCAGCAGACTGACTGTGGCACAGCCTGTACATGAAGCCGTATAACAAAACCATATATTCGGGCCGGTTAAGTAGTGTCCGGGCCCGTCAAAGGTTGCTTCCGTGGTGTCAAATGGCAAGTCTGTCACGTTGCCTACCGCTTTGGCATTCACGCAATCATCGTTGCCGGGAGCACCCAGGGCAACGTGCCCGATACTGAAAAGCAATACCAGGGCACACGCCATTGCCCGATTTGACCTGATTCTGTTCATGATTCAATCCTCCAAAGACTACAAAAAGTTAACTCTATGTACTCTAAACGTTTTTTCAAGACTCTACTATATATCGATGAATATCCCCTGTACCGTGAAAAAAGAATACTATTGCCGCTCCTCCGTGAGTTGTAATATAGTGAACACTATCGGCAGAATCGTAACGCGCTATTATGGTAAAAAGCAAGAAAAAAGCGTAAAAAGGCGGTTTTAGGCGGGCAAGAGACGGACAGAACGGCTTCGATCCGCTCGTGTGTTTTTGGCATATCGTCGTATTTAAAAGGTCTGACTTTACTTTTTGTAGGTTTCTTTGGGGTCGTACACCTTTTTAGCGATAAGTTCCAGCTTATTATCGGTGCTTGGCTGCAGCGCCCGGTAGAAGCATGATTGATAACCGACGTGGCATTGACCGGCATCCACGGTCACTTTGAGAACCAGACAATCCTGGTCGCAATCGACAAGGATCTGTTCGACCCTTTGGAGATGACCGCTTTGCTGGCCTTTCTTCCACAATTCTCCTCGGGATCGGCTGTAATAGGTCGCATAACCCGATTGGACGGTTTCCTGTAAGGCCTGATGGTTCATAAAGGCGACCATGAGAATTTGGCCGGTCCGGGCATCCTGGGCAATGGCCGGTATTAATCCCTGCGTATCAAATTTTGGAATAAAATCCAAACCTTCTTCGATATCTTGATTGGCTGCCACCTGTGGTGTTCCTTCCATTCTTCTTTGGAGCCGAAGCTACTTTAATGTTGATAGGACCTTGTCAGCCCGCATTTTAACCGGTATCATCTGTGAAAACAAGTAATTTCGAGTTGGACGCGTTCAATGCCTGAGTTGGGAACTCGGAAAAGGAAATACGTCTTTTTGTGTCTGCGTATTGCCGTCGTGACGGGCGGCATTCTCTGGGCTGTATTCTGGATATCCCGCGAGCAACGATGGGCCAATTTAACGGCGGTCTTTCGCAAAATGAATATGTGGATTTTTGCCCTCACCCTGGGCATTTTCGTTCTTTGCCAGATCGTCATGGGCCTTCGCTGGTGGTTATTACTCAGGACCCAATCCATTTTTATTCGTCTTTGGGCCGCGGTGAAATTGTATTTTCTGGGGTGGTTTTACAATAATTTCATGCCCAGCTCCGTTGGCGGCGATCTGGTCCGGGCCTGGTATATCACCAAACACACTCACAAGCGCTTCGAGGCGGTTTTGAGCGTATTTGCCGACCGGGCGATAGGTTTGCTCAGCACCTTGAGCATCGCTGCCTTTTTCTATTCGTTTTTCTTTGTCGGTCGGGGTGAAAAGATTCGTCTCACCGGCAATCGCGATTCTCTGGCGTTTCTTACCCGGCATAAATCGGTCATTTTTTATGTTTTTCTGACGATGACGGTGGTCTTTTGTGTTCTTCTGATAAACCGTCGAACTCGGGCGAAAATTAGCAAAATCTGGTTTTCTGTTTCTCTACGGGGCCGTCTGGTTTTTGAAAAGCTGAAAAACACAATAGTCGTTTATTGCAGGAGGCCGTTGACGATCCTAATGGTCTTCGCCCTGACGGTCGGGTCGCAGATTATGGTGATCACCGGCTTCTGGATTCTCGGTGAGAATATGGGGATTGAGGCCGGTATCAGATACTACTATGTCTTCTTCACTCTGATGTGGGTTGTGGCCGCTTTGCCTGTCAGTATTGGAGGCGTTGTCGTCATGGAAGGGGGATTGGCCTATTTATTTGTCCATTATGCCGGAGTAGAACCTGAGGCGGCTCTGGCATTGGCGTTGTGTCAGCGTGTCGTCTGGATGGTCGCCTCAGTGCCGGGGGCGTGGGTTCATTTAATCGGCGCCCATTTACCCAAAGACTTTTTTGTTGACTCAGGTAAGTAAGTAACATAATCTATAACGTCCCGGATTTGGTGTAATCTGATAGGGGATTTGGCAAGGCAAAGATCCGTAAGCTATTTAGAAAAAAGGATTTGGTTCCAATACGATGAGTCTGACCAGACGCTTCAAGGGTTATTTTTTGCACGGATTGGCAGTGCTTTTGCCGAGCATTCTGACCATCTGGTTGTTCGTCTGGGGCTACGGATTCATCCAGACCAATATCAGCAAGCATATCAACCGAGGCCTCGTTCATGTGATCGCGATCGCCACCCAACGAAATGTCGAGATTTCCGATGGAGATATCAGGGCGTACCTTAAAGAAACGCGGGAGGAATTGAAAGAAAACCAGGAGGAACTGGAATTACAAGCGAGACGACAGGATATTAAAGGGAAGGTTAAGGTCTGGAAGCGGAAAAAGGCTCTTGAGAAAACCTGGGTGGACGGTCCCGGTTCCGTCGTGGGTTTTTTTATTGCCGTAGTGGGCGTCTGTGTTCTCGGTGCGCTGCTGGCGAGTTACGTCGGCAAAAGCCTTTGGCGGAGGGCGGAGAAGTTCATATTAAGTACGCCGTTGTTGAGACGCGTTTACCCTTATGTCAAGCAGATCACCGATTTTCTGCTTACGAATGAGGATCAGAAGAAGCTATTTTCCCGTGTTGTGGCAGTGGAATATCCCCGCAAAGGGATTTGGTCCGTCGGTTTGGTCACGGGATCGGGGCTTGAAAAGGTCGTTCATCATGTCAAGAGGGAGTTTGTGACGGTTCTGATCCCCACTTCCCCGACCCCCTTCACGGGTTTTGTCATCACTGTCCCCAAAAAGCAAACGATCGATTTGGATATGACGATCGAAGAGGCGTTACGATTTATTGTTAGCGGAGGTGTCATTACGCCGGGCGGCGACCATGCCGTTCCGGCCGGAGTGTTGCCCGATTCGGAATCGGAAAAGGACGAATAAAACGAACGGTTGAACAAGTCCTGGACATTAAATTAAGGAGAACGATCTTGCTTTTTACAATTAGCGGCAAACATATCGAAATAACGGAGGCGATCAGAGTGCATGCTGAGGAGAAGACGTCCAAGCTTCCTAAATACTACAACAGCATCAATCAGGTCGAAGTGATCGTCGATGGCGCCCAGGGAGCGAGCACGAGTGTTGAGATTATTGCCCGGGCCGAGCACAGCAAGGTTTTTGTGGGGACCGAAACGGGGGAGGACACTTATCGGTGTATTGACATGGCCGTTCATAAGCTGGAACGACAGTTGAGAAAAGCAAAGAGCAAAGAACGGGACAACAAGCACTCGGGAAGTCATTCGGTCAATCCCACAGACAGTACAGAGCCAACGTAGTTCGTGTTTTTCGACGAGTGGTTTTATTAACCGAATTCAGCGACGAATGGAAGGCATTGGATAGACAAGATGAGGTTGTCAGATTTTTGTTGTTTTGAGGCGATGGTCCCGGAGTTGCAGGCCGACGATCGTAACGGCGTGGTCGTCGAGTTAGTTTCGTTGCTCGAACAAGCCGGTAAACTCGGGAAGGCTGGAAGTACGGAAATTCAAAAGGAGATCATTAAGAGGGAAAAGGAGGCCAGTACCGGCATGGGCAAGGGGGTGGCCGTTCCCCACATCAAGCACAAATCGATAAAACATGTCGCGGCGGCGATCGGCCTCAGTCGCGACGGGATCGATTTTTCCGCGCTGGATAAACAGCCGGTTTATTCGGTGATTCTTTTGGTGAGCCCGCTAGATAATCCTGAGCAGCACCTGAAGGCGATGGAAAGCATTTTTAAACATCTGCAGAAGGAGAAGTTTCGTAACTTTCTTAGACAATGCCGCACGCCGGAGCAGATCACGGATCTGATTCAGGAGGCTGATGACGATCCTTCTTTGTAGTCCTACGGGTTCGTGAGGTGGACATTCAGATGTATGGTCGTGGATGTACATGACAGAGGAAGATACATTGGAGAATGACGTTGTTGAGGCGGAGCTTGAGATCCGAAATGAGCACGGACTTCATATGCGCCCTGCGATGCGGTTTGTTGAAATGGCCAGTCGATTTGAAAGTGATATCACCGTCAGTAGCGGCCAGACCGTCATCGACGGAAAGAGTATTATGCAGATCACGACGCTCGCGGCGACGTGCGGAACCAAGTTGACCATTAAAGCGGAGGGGCCGGATGCCCGGGAGGCCGTCGAAGCGCTACGCGAGCTTGTGGAAGCGGAAGATTTCGATGAGCCGATATCTTGAACAGGTTCGGTAGGATGTGCGATGCACATTCTACAAGATAAAGAGAACGAAACGATGGAAATTAAAAAAGGCATCGCTGTCTCGCCGGGTATTTCGATTGCGAAAGCGCTCCTCATCGATTCCGAAGATTATCGCATTCCGCGCCGTCAGATCAAGCCTTCGCAGCGCATGACGGAAATTCAGCGTGTCCGGAACGCGTTTAAAGACGCCGGCAACGAATTGACTCGGCTTGAGGCCGCACACGACCATGCAGAGGGAAGCAAGATCAAAGACATTTTCGCCGTGCATCTGCGATATCTGCGCGACCGGAGCCTGCGAAAAAGAGTGACGGACGTGGTCCAGTCGGATCTGGTAACCGCTGAATTTGCCGTATCGTCCGTGCTTCGAGACATTGCCGCACACTTCAAGAAGCAGAAGGACGTGTATATCAGTGAACGGGCCGCGGATATTTACGATATCGAAAGGCGTTTGCTTAAACAATTGCTCGGTCGAAAGCGTGAAGACGTCGGGCATTTGACAGAAGAAGTGGTGGTCGTCGCGCGGGAATTGAGCCCGACGCAGACCGCCGGCTTCAACAGGGAATTCGTCAAGGGGATCGCCAGCGACGCCGGGGGGCGGACCAGCCACGCCGCTATTATCGCCCGCTCGTTGGGTATTCCCGCGGTGGTGGCGCTGGAAGATCTGACCGAATATGTCCGTGGCGGAGATGCCGTTATCGTCGATGGCAATCGCGGCATCGTGATCGTTAACCCGGACGACCAGACGATTCGGCAGTATGAGGAGTATTCGAGGGAATTCATCCAGCTCGAACACAGGCTGGATACGATAAGACAAAAGCCCGCCGTCACACGCGACGGCGCCCGAGTGACCTTACTGGGTAATATCGAGTTCCCGGATGAGGCTGAGATCGTTCTGCAAAAGGGCGGTGACGGGATCGGCCTGTACCGGACGGAGTTTTTGTATCTCAACACGGACCGGGAGCCGACCGAGCAGGACCACTATGAGGCGTATGCCAAAACCGTTCGCGTTTTCGACAAGAAGCCCATCGTGATCAGAACGATGGATCTCGGGGCCGACAAATATACCCAGAGCAAACGTTTCGCGCCGGAGCCGAATCCGTTTTTGGGATTGCGGTCCATCCGCTTCTGCCTGCAAAACCTGAGCCTGTTTAAAAAGCAATTGCGTGCCATCTTACGCGTTTCGGTGCTCGGCGACGTCAAGATTATGTTCCCTCTGATCACCAATCGCCAGGAACTGATGCAGGCCAAGATGATCCTGCACGATGTCATGGAAGACCTCGATGAAGAGTCCATTCCGTATCACAGAGACATCGATGTGGGCATCATGATCGAAACCCCTTCGGCGGCGCTGACGGCGTTTTCACTCGCCCGCGACGTGGATTTTTTTAGTATCGGGACCAATGATCTGACGCAATATACGCTGGCCGTGGACCGGGGCAATGAATTGGTCTCCCCGCTCTATTCGACAGCGGACCCGGCGGTGCTCCGGCTGCTGAGAACCGTCATTCAGGATGCCCATAAAGCGCAAATCCATCTCAGCGTATGCGGCGAAGTCGCCTCGGAACCGGAGTACGTGATGCTTCTGCTGGGGCTCGGTGTTCGTACTTTATCGCTCACTTCACCGATGATCCCTGAGATCAAGCAGATGATCCGTTCGGTGACGACCAAGGATTGCAACGAAGTCGCCCGCAAAGTGCTGAGCATGGATTCCGAACGGCACATTTCCAGCTACCTCCGAAACGCCGCCAGAAAAATCCTCCCCGAGGCGTTTTAGGGCTGAGGCAACGATTTTAAGGTAGAACAGGCGTTACTCGATGGGTAAAAGTTATTAGGTGGTACCGAGGTATTGCTAAAGGATCGGCTCTATGAGGCCTCACGCATAAAGATCACGATCACTCTTTCGGATTCGCCAAGTCCACTTGCCGGCAGGACAGTATTGACCAGTCTCCAACCGTCTCTTCCTTCCGAGTTCAAGACATTCTCCAGATCCGGTGACACATCCTTTGTAAAAATGCCCTTCATCGGAAGCTTCACCACTTTATACTCGATTTTCTTCATGCTGAGTTCCCTTCATATCATCTATCCGTGAAGACAAGTGTATTTTTCGATTCGTAGTGGTTCTGTACTAACCAGAGCCTGAGAAAAGCCATCATCAATGTGTCCCCGTTGGTTACGGCCTCGTAGTGGTCGTGCATGTGGGATGCTTTGGGTAGTTGACAGTTATCATCGAGGAACAAGTCGAAACCTTTGCGTGCAAAACGATTGGCTGCTCGGAGATATTTATCATTGGAGGTCAGCTCGTAAGCGTTCAGCATCAGAATGACGACGTTGCCCAGCGTTCCCGGCCAGACCGGCTGGCTCAGATCGACGTCAGCCTCGCGATAACCATCGGCCGTGTGCAGCACGAATCGGCGGTGCGTGTCAAGGTGAACTTGACGATAGCGGAGCATGCACACGTTGGCTGTTGCGGCAGGACCGCCGCTTCCGTACGCATTGGACCAGTTTGCCGAGATTCGACTCGTCTGCGGATGGGCTTTGGCAAACGCTTTGTCGTTGGCGGAGGCTGCGTTTCGCATCTTCTTGGCCAGTTCGAAAGGAACACGCCGGGCCGCTTCTTCCAGCGAAATAGCCAGAGATACGGCATACGGCGCCCGGCTGCCTTTTTTCTTGGAGCCGCCGGTTACCATGCCCCCTTCCTTCAATCGTGCCCGCTCAAGCCCATCCAGCACCGACTCGATAGCATTGAGGAATAACTTGTCCTGTGTTTGCTCGTAAGCGATGGCCCATGTCTCGATATAGAAACCGCCGTGACGGGCGTAGGGGGCCTGGGTGCCCGGTCCGTGAGAGGCAATGGATGCGTGACGTGAGAAATCCCCCGTTTTATGATCGCCGATCTGATGTTCCCACAGACCGCGGGCAAACCGTTCACACGCCTTGTCGGCGAGTTGCCAACTGCGCCGCCATAGAATCCAGGGCCGGTAGAATTCGTGCGTGTTACCGGCGTTCTTGTCCAGCGGCCTGTCGGTGCGCAGGTCCCATCCGGCGTGTTCGCCCCACCAGAACAAGCCGGTCGATGGGCTTTGGCATGTTTCCAGGACGTATTTCAGCGACCGGTCGGCCTCCTCGGCGTAACGTTTTTGGCCGGTAATTTCAGTCAACTGATACAGGATTTGATAGAGATTCTGGCAATGCTGAGGATTGCTTCCGCCGAGCATCCGGTCGTGCGGACGAATGCCCCACTCTTCGCGAGGAATATCGGCCGCGTTTTTGAGAGCATCGCCTTCCAGCATCCGCATTGTTTTGCGGTCGAGTTCTTCGGTGAAAAGGGGGGAGTGCTCTTGTCCGTATGAATCCCGTCCATACCGGATCATCGTATCGGCATAGGCTCTGACAATGGCCAGGTAATCATACGGCTTTCGGAGTTTCTCATTCGTGGCTCGCGCGGCTGAAGAGATCAGGCTTCCTATCAGAAGCAGCGGGATCAATAATACGGTTGGATTTAGAGTTGTTCTTGTTTTCATGCTATCCATTTCCAACATATCAAGTGTCCGAGCACGGACGCCTCGAAGTAAAAAAGGAGCTACCTGGATTGTGTTTTAAAAGGCTGGTGCCACGGACTCCATGCGGACCACGTGCCATTCGTGTCTTGCTGTCGTATCCGAATAAAATAAACGTCACCAGCTTCGAGTTGAGTTTTACCCGACAGTCGTCCGATGAATCGGCCTGTATCGGGCCCGACATGAATTCTTTCGGGCGCCTTAATCAGATCGGTTATCCAGACGACATTCTCGCCTGCATCATCACGGGCGATTTCCACCTGCCAGGCTTGCTGTCGCCCGGGTCCATGGTAAGGTGTTTTTATCAGGGTGGGCCTCCTCGAACTAACGACGGGACCGATCGGTTGGGTGGATATAACAAAGTTATCAATCCAACGAGACTGAGTTACGGGAGATCCTTTGTTCCAGTAGGTCTCCAGAAAAACGGCGTTGATGCCATGTCCTGTATAGCGTCCTCGCCAATCTAAACCCTTTCGCTCGGCTTCGAGCCGGCCGTCTATCCACAACTGATTCAGGCCGTCTTTTTGACCGGGCGTATTGAGTTTTACCCGGGCTTCGACACAAACCCACCGGCCGGATTCCTCCGTGCTGTGGAGCCTGAAACGGGATGCGGGTTTGTTGCCCAACCACCTCAAATTGCCAAAATCGTTGTACCTCGTTGTCACGACCTTATTATCTCTAACGCCGGTCGCCGGATCGAGAGTCAGCGCCTCGCCGCTGCTCCAAACGTGGGCGATCATCGCCTGTGCCCAATTCGGTGAGGCGATGCTGGTGGCTCGTGAGAGTTTCGCCGGACCGCCTCCCCTCCAGCCATGTTGGTGTTTTACATAGATGCGCCAGTATATTTCGTTGTACTGTCGGCCCCTGTTGACCACTTTGCCCGTGGGGCTATCCCCGAAGAACACCTTACGATTGCCCAGCCCTCGAGTTCCTTTCTCGTAGAAACCGAGCATGGAGCCGCCGACTCCCCCGAAGCTCTGGCTTGTGTCGATTCTGCCCTGAGATTCGGTGTAACGCTTCTCGGGGCCGTCGAAATCATCGTACCAGATCACCGCCGGATTCGTTTCCAGGGGACTCGACTCCAAAGTAATCAGGCTGTCGATGCGCGGCGTCTCGGGCAAAGCTTCAGCGCGCACACGCTCCGATCCAAATCCAAGGACGATTCCCACACAAAAACCTAATACACATAGTCTCCTCATAAGGAATATTTACTGGAAAAGAGTAGGACTTGCAAGAGGAAAAAAGACCTGACAAATCGAAGATCGTGCCGGATAAAACAGCTAAAAGATCTTGAGGAGCCAGCTCCAGGGGGGGATTTGCAAAAGGATTAAAATGGACTGCAAAGAGAATCCCACCAGGGCGTAATGCCACATGTCTTTGCATTTTTGGTCTAATCCTTCGTTACGGCACTTTTTCCATGCGGGAATGAGAAACAGCAGGGGAAGTCCACAATAGAGGCCGCAGAGGAGGATGGCGATCTTCCATTCCAAAATCAATGGCTGAGCGGCTCTGAATTTGGCTTTTTCCTCGAGCGCCTTAGCTCGTTCCTGGAGTTTTATTTCGAGTTCCGCCAAACGATCGGTTGATAGGTGCCGGTCGGCCAGTTCGATGCTTGCGAATTCGAGAGCTTCCGGAAGGTGTGTTTGAGTTCGCGTGTACTCAAGCAAATCAACATCCGACAGGGATTGGATAAACTGCTCTACTTGCCTTTCCATACGTTGTCTCCTTTCGTCCCAGGGACTCCTCTCGGAGAAGACAATTTGTATGGGCAGCGCTCACGCCCTAAGCGCCTACCGCGACGCGTCGTTGCCGTCACGGCGGGAAAGTAACCGTCCTGCTCATATCGCGGGGAATTATACCCGAAATCGTATGGAAAAGCAAGAAAAAACTCGATCTCAACAGGTCAGAATCGGGTGTTCAGAATCGAGAATCTAATATCCGAACTGGACGCTGCCGGGACCGACCACATTGATTTCGACCTTATCGGCTTTCACGTCATATTGAATCTGATCGCTGAGGATACCGTTGTAAAAGCAGGGCTGGATCTCATCGCCTTTGACCCGTACGACAGCCGTTGTATGATCGTAGAGCAATTCGCTGCCGCGGAATTGATGGTTCCTGTTATCCTCGTAAATGATGCCCCCGGTGGCGTTTAGCGTTGAGAGCTCCGTTTGGCCCTGGGCGGTTTCCCGAAGGACCGCTTCGACATGAGAGGCCGTAGCCGTAATATCTCCTGAATCCCCGCTATTGACGATGGGTAAGTAAACGATCCCCAACTTTCCGTTCGGTGTGGCATCGGCCACAATACGATTTTCCAGCATAGAATATCGTAGCGTATCGAATCCACTGATAAACGCCCAGCAGGGTTGTCGCAGACTGAATGGTTTGGATTTTTCGTTCGGATCCGCGCCGAGTGCGTTGTTGAGTCTAATAATACCGGGACCGGTGGCCCAATAAAGCTGCTGGACGGCGTCGAAGTCGAACTGGCGACATTTCAGCTCGATGCCGCCGAGTAAACCCGTTTCGTTGGCATCTTCAAGCATGTCGGCAAATGCGCCCCCGGCTTTGGCCGTTCGGGTGGTGGCGAGTCGAACCACCTCGCCGGTCGCGGTCAGGTGCTCGAGGTCGGCGATGGGGCCGGAGGTTCGGTCGTTTGCGTCCCCGGCCAGATCGACAGTCATCCGTTCCGATCTCAGGATATATTCTTCGACAACATTCGCATCTTCACGGATCATCGTGCATTGGCAGTCGCCTTCGAACGCCATTTGGTTCAAGGCCGCCAAATAATATGCCCGTTTGCTGGCGGTCACCGTGACCGGAATCAAGGCGCCGTCGCTATGGAGTGACGGTGGCTCCTCTTCGCTTACCGGTTGGTTTGCGTCCTCCTGTATTAGATCGGGCTTGGCGCGCGGCAGGGCGGGCTCCATATAGAATGAAAGCTCCACCGGCCCGGCGGCAAGAATACTGAGTTGTTTCTTCTCTTCCGGTGAATCCAGTGCGTTCGCATCCTCCGGCGGCAGATCGACGGTGATCTGCGGGGCGAGAAACGCCACGTCTCGTTGCTCGGTCAGACCCGCTCGCGGGACCGTACAAAGGCAATCGTTGAAGACAATCTGGTTCGACGCCTTGGTATAGGTTGCTCCGTTGCGAGCCGTGACTTTCAGGGGGCCGGCGCCGGCCTTGTCCGTGGATGGGTCGGTTTCGGCGGTCGTCGCCTCCACGTTGTAGTAGGTGAGCTCCGACAATCCGCCGGTCGTCATATTCCCGGTCACGGCGTTGTAGTCGATCGTCCGGGCGAAAAACTTCGTTCGCTCCGTGCCGTCATCAAGATGCTCGTAATGGTTGGAGTCCGAGGGGATTTCGGGACCGGTTTTTGGGGACTCATCTTGAATTCGGGGGGATTCTTTCGGAACAATCATAAGTCCGCCGTCGCACGTGATCACGATAAAGGTCGGCGTTTCGTCGGGCGCTTCATTCGGTTCGGGGGGGCTGGGTACAGGGTCGTTGGGATCGGCGATGGCGATCTCATTTTGAGTGTCTTGTTTGGCGGCCGGGCCGGTCTCATCGGATTGATCGATAAACGCCTTTGACCAGAAAATATCGTGGATCTGGAGTTTGTCGGCAGCGAAGACCCGTTGCCCCGGCGTGTCGATAAGCACGTTATCATTCAATATGCACGTGTAATAGTCTCCTTCCTGCGGTTCCTGTTCGATGGAAGGTTCGACGGGCGTCGGCGGGGTTTCGTCATTCTCTGAAACCGTCGCTATGATGGTTTCGTTCGGCTCCTGGATTTTGTTCTGCGGGTCAGGTCGCGTGAGCGTCTGGTAGCTTGAAAAGAACGCGGCTTGAGACTGTGTGATCCGATAGCTCATACTTTCCAGGTCGGCAATTTCAAAATATTCGAGGCGTTCGGCGTGTTCATTGAAGATGAGTTTCAGGCCCGTGCCGCGCATCCTGGCGTCCTCCGAATCAAATCGGATCGGACCGTTTGTCATGAGCAGCGATTGATCGCTCAGGAAGATAATATTATCGAGGTACACATGGCATTCTTTCATGGTCCCCGTGTCCGTGGGGACGAGGTGGATGACGACGTTCGAGCTGAAGGTCGCGTCCTTCGGCGTCGTTCGGCCGACCACCGTCTCGACCTGCACCTCGCCTTTGTCCGCCGTGATGAAACATTTGAAATTCTGACGATAGACGTTCATGTACGGCTTCTCGATCTCCCAGACGTCACGGACCTCATGCAGGAGTTTCTCGAAGCCGAACTCCCGTTCGACCTCTTTTGTTTTTTCGTTCAGCGTAACGTATCGTGCCTGTCGGACGGGGCCGATCCCGACATCACCGATTTTTCCCATCTTGCTATTGGGATCGATGGCGTTGCCGTCGGCAGTGGACTTGATGGCCTTCGCGGCACGATTGGTATCGATTTCGGGTGTCTTGCCCGTGCGGATGTAGAGTGTGTAGAGACCCAGCACAATCCCCACCGAAACAAAGCCAATCAAAATCTTCCGCATCTCAACTGCCTTATTTTTTTCGTTATGGCAGATACCGTTTCATCAATTTCTGCCATCGCCCCGAATTCTTCAGAATATGCTCTATCACTTCCCGTACGGCGCCGCGACCGCCGGGATGAGTTGTTACGTAGTCGGCGTAGCGTTTGACTTCGACCACCGCATTGGCAACGGCGACGCCGAAGCCAGCATACCGTATAACGGGCAGATCCGTCAAGTCATCTCCAATAAAGGCCGCCTTTTCCGGCGGTAAACCGACTTGTCCGAGTAATGTTTCAAAAACGGGCAGCTTATCGTGACAGTCCTGAAAGACGTGCTCGATCTGTAACTGCTCGGCCCGGCGGGCTGTCGGCTCCGAGGCCCGGCCGCTAATGAGCGCCACGTCGAGCCCGGCCCGTTTCCACATGCGAATGCCGTGGCCGTCCAATGAATTAAAATGCTTGCTTTCACGGCCATCGGCATGGATCACCAACGTGCCGTCGGTCAAAACACCGTCAACATCCATCACCAGCATTTCTATGTTCGCTAAGTTTACCTTTTCCATTTTCGTTCCGCCGCCTTTTTTACCCCACAACCTTGATGGTTACGATATCTTGCACGTCGATAAGTCCGACCGGTTTATCGCCGGCGTCAACGACGGGAAGATCATCGATTCGGTATTTATGGAAGAGAGCCGTGGCCTCGGCGGCCAAAGCGTCGGCCCGGATTCTCTTGCAGTCGGCTGTCATGACGTCGTCGGTCTTGAATTCGAAGGCGTTCCGTCCGTGTGCGGCCATCAGGCGACGAAGATCGGCATCGGTGATAATACCCGCCAGTTTTCCGTCTTTGTCAACGACGATCACGGCGCCGTGGCGCTTGATCTCACCGGTTTTTTCAAACAAGTGTTCGATCGTATCGCCCGTCTCGACCAGGGGCAAGTCCTCGCCTTGTTTAAACAGCATGGATTGCTCGACCGTCATCAGCTTGGCGCCCAGCGATCCCCCGGGATGGAACCGCACGTAGTCTTCCACGCTGAAACGGCGCGCCTTCATCACGGTAAAAGCCAACGCATCACCGACGGCCAACATACAGGTCGTAGAAACGCTGGGGGCGATACCGAGCGGGCAAGCTTCGCTCAATCGCCCCATGCAGAGCACGACGTCGCTGTGTGTGCATAGTGTTGAATCGCTGTCGCCGGTAATGGCGATGAGCCGGATTTGCAATTGCTTAACCAGATTAATGAGCCGGACGACTTCGTCGGTTTCTCCGCCATAGCTCAGAACGATCACAATGTCGTTTTTACGCAATCGGCCCAGGTCTCCGTGTACGGCTTCTGCCGGGTGAAGGAAATGGCTCGGTGTGCCGGTCGAGGCCAGCGTGGCGCTGATCTTTTGTCCGATGATTCCCGCCTTGCCGATACCGCTGACGATACAGGAGCCGCCGCAGTCGTGAATCATCTGACAGGCTTGCGAAAAGGACGCATCGACAATCGGCGTGACTGAGGCCATTGCCTCCGCTTCCGCCTGTATCACCTGTTGCGCATATTCAAGATCGAATTCCACTGATAACCGTCCCTGGTTTCTTGGTGTACGAAGAGAATTTACAATTTCACAGTGCTGCCGCGATCGTTGTAGCAGACCATATCGTGTTTTTCTCCGCAATATTCGGGGGCCGAATGAATGATAACCCGCTTGTCGCTAAGCTGCTCGATCTGCGCCAGCGCGGCCCGCTTGACATTCTGAAGATAATCCGCGACCTCCGGCGAAACGAACAGCTCGATGCGCTTGATCTGGTCCTTGGAGGCCGAGAGATTCAACTGGCGGATAATCTCAAGGGCCATGGACTCATGACTCTTGACGAAGCCCGTGCCACCGCAGTTCGGGCAAGCCAGATAGGTGCTGGATTGCAGCGACGGTCGCATCCGTTGGCGCGTCATCTCCACGACGCCGAACCGGCTGATGCCCAGGACTCTCGAACGGGCCCGGTCCGTCTTGGCCGCCGCACGAAAGGCCCTTTCCACGCCCTTACGATGGTTGGCATCGCGCATATCAATAAAGTCGCAAATGATCAGCCCTCCGAGGTCTCGCAATCGAAGCTGACGTGCGATTTCCGCCGCCGCCTCGATATTACTTTCATAGGCCGTTTGTTCGGCATTTTTTTGCTTGCGATATCGACCGCTATTGACGTCGATCGAGACCAGGGCTTCGGTTTGCTCAATGATAATCGAGCCGCCGGACCTGAGTTGGACCTTGCGGGACTGGACCTTGGCAATCTCCTCCTCGATCTTGTATTTGTGAAACAGCGGTACTTTGCCGTCGTAGTACGTAATTTTTTGTTTCACCCGCGGAGTGGCGATAGTGAAAAAGTCCCTGATCTTGCGAACGACATGCTCCGAATCGCAGATGATCTTGCTGATTTTGCCGGTGAAGACATCCCGCAGCGCCCGGATGACCAGATCGGATTCCTGGTAAAGCTCGCCGGGCGCACCTTCGGTTTCGATCCGTTTTTCGATCGCTCGCCACAATCGCTTCAAATATCTCAAATCATTTTGAATATCTCTTTTCGAGCACCCCTCGCCGGCGGTCCTGATAATGAAGCCGCGTCCTTTGGGCGGATCGCTTTCCTCAAGAATCTCCCGCAACCGTTTACGCTCGTCCTCGTCGTCGATCTTGTGCGAAACGCCGTGTTTGCGCATCCAGGGCATCATCACCAGGTACTTGCCCGGCAGGGCGATATACGTGCTGAGCGTAGCGCCTTTGGTCTTCAGGCCGTCCTTTGTCACCTGGACGACAATTTCGTGCCCTTTACGAAGGCAGTCCTGGACGGGAGGGCGTTCTTTCAACGCCTTTCTCCGACCGATGCTCTCGATATGGCCGCTGCGTGTATGAGAGAAGTAGCGTGGGTGGAGATCGCTGATATGAAGAAAACCATTTTTGCCCACACCGTAGTCGATAAACGCTGCCTGGATTCCGGACTCGATATTGACCACCCGCCCCTTGTAAATATTGCCGACGTGGCTGCCCAGGCTTGCTCTTTCCACGTAGAGCTCCTCCAGCGAGCCGTTCTCGACGACCGCCACCCGGCACTCTTCTCTTTCGGCTACGTTGATGAGCATTTCTCTTGACATGTTTGTGTCCTTATTTGCATAAATTCTTCTCCTTTGCCGCTCGACGAATCCGGCGTCTCGCTTTCTTTCCCATATTTTGTCGTTAATTGCTTTTCCACTGCACGTTCGTTCTTCGCGTTGGCCCTGAGAGCTTCCCTTCGCTTAGTTCCAGCAGCTCCAGGATTTCGTCTATACGTATCGAGCCGGTCGGGCTGATTCTGCACTCTATTATTATATCTCGGTTATTGAGGTTGATCGATTTCAAAAAAACGCGTATATCGACATTCTTGGTTCGCAATCCTCTGGCATCTTTTCGTCGGTGGACGTGAAGATGCGCGCTCGTCATCACTCGTTCGACCGCTGTTTTCAACCTCTCATCGAGGTATTTTGGGTAGATCGGCAGTACATACGTTGCCGAACAGGGCTGAAAGGAGACGCCCGACGTGGCGATATCTACCGAAAGCAGGTCGCAGCCTTCGGGCAGTTGGGCGGCGAGTTCTGAGTTAATGCGTGCTTCATCCGCCTCATCGAGTACCTGCAGGCAAAGCAGCTCATCGTCCGACTCGACGCCGACGGGCCTGGGCAGGGGCAGGGAGAGCTTCGGGCGGGGATTGAAGCCTTCGCTGTAACGGACGCGGATGCCCGCTCGAACACAGGCCCGCTGGAAGACCCTGAGCGTCTCGGCGTGCGACAGAAACCTTAGACTCCCCCCGATCTTAAATCTTACCAAGAGCAGCATGGTTTCATTCATTGGCGCTATACGTATGTCTCCTTAAAATAATCACTTACCCAAGCAGGCATTATGCTCATATTGCCGATGGAAACAAGCATTTTCTAACAAAAAACAAACTTTCGCTCATAATCCGACGGTTCGTTCCAAACATATTTGTCGGGATTGATTTTTTCTTTCCTAATGGCGGGGTATTATCGTATATAGCAAAAACACAATGGAGTATTGGATATGATTGAAATAGCGATGCTTTGCGTGCTCACATTTGTTGCAGCGGGGATTGGTACGGCTACTGGATTCGGAACCTCAACGGTGATGATACCCGTCATGACCGTTTTCGTACCGCTGCCCGTCGCTTTGTTGTTTGTCGGAATCATCCATTTGTTCGGCGATATCTGGAAAGTGCTGCTGTTCAAGACGGGATTTGATTGGAAACTGGTCCTTGGTTTTGGTCTTTCCGGTATCGTCGCCAGTTATCTCGGCGCCAAGCTGTCTTTTGTCGCTGGGGATTTGCCGCTGAAGAAAATTCTGGGTGCGTTCCTTCTTGCCTACGTCGGCTTTTTGTTTCTCAAAAGGCAGTGGGCGTTGCCAAAGAATTCGGGCACCGCTGTTTGCGGCGGTGCTGCGTCCGGATTATGTGCCGGTTTCTTCGGGGTCGGGGGGGCTGTGCGAGGAGCGTTCCTGACGGCGTTCAATCTACCCAAGGACGTGTTTATCTTTACGTCGGGATTGATTGCTTTGTTTATTGACATGACTCGCATCTCTCAGTATATCCGGGGAGGAACGCGGCTCGAATCGAGTTTTTTGTATGCTTTGGTTTTGTGTATTCCGATCTCGTTCTTAGCCGCCTTCCTGACGAAGAAGTTCCTGGACAAACTGCCTCAAAAGTTCTTTCGAATCTTTGTGGGTGTTTTTCTTGCCTTGGTGGCGATTAAACTGCTCGTGTGGTCATAGCGGCGAAGATCATTGGGGGAGAATATTAATGGTATCGTGGATCAATTTCAGTGTTTTGGCTGTTTTGTCGTTCTTATCCACCTTTTTCTATGTCAAAACAGTCAGCCCGGCTGCTCTGGAAATCATCGCCCACGAAGCCACAGTGAGTATTCACGGACTGAAAAGTCAGGGCAAAAAGAAACCGGAGATGTTCTTGACAAAGGGACAACTTTCTTAAATCATTCTTGAAGATCCGTTGACGTGGTTAACTTGCCGAGAAAGGAGACCAACATGAACGAAGAGAGTTTGAAGCATGGGGCGTTTGGTTGGACCGAGCTGATGACGACCGACGTAGAGGGGGCGGCACGATTTTACGGTGCTCTTTTCGGTTGGGAGACTGAGGAGGCGCCGATGGCCGTTGTGGAGGGTATGGAGGGTATGAAATATACCGTCGTTAAGGTGGGCGGTGATCCGGTCGGAGGCCTTACGGGCATGCCGTCGGAGTGCAAGGGGATGCCGCCGTGTTGGGGCGTTTATGTGACGGTTGACGATGTGGACGCCATCGCCGCGAAGGTCGAAGAGATCGGCGGGCAGCTCCTTCGCCCTCCGGCGGATATCCCGAACGTCGGGCGATTCTGCGTGATTCAGGACCCCCAGGGGGCTGCGTTGTGCGCGATCACCTACGTCAAAAAAGAGGATGAGTAAGCGGCTGAAAATCCAGCGCGACTTCAGGTTCGTCGCGCTATTTCCATGAGGATGATAATCAGGGGAAACATCCATGAAGGATCTGGTTATCCATGTAAGCGATTTTTCCAAGTGCTACGGTAATGTCACCGCCGTAGATCGTATCAGTTTTGATGTACATCAAGGCGAGATATTCGGTTTATTAGGTCCGAACGGCGCCGGGAAGACCACCACGCTTGAAAGCCTGGAGGGATTGCGTGTTCCGGATGGCGGTTCGTTGAGTGTGATGGGTGTCGATCCCGTTCATCAATCGCGGAAGTTGCGGAACCTGATCGGCGTTCAGCTTCAGACATCGGGTATGCCGGACCGGATCCGGGTAGATGAGGCGATGACGCTTTTCTGCGCTTATCACGGAATCGCCCCCCGTTCTGACCTGCTGGAGCGCCTGGGTCTTATGGAAAAGAAATCGGCTCAGTTCCAGCAGTTGTCCGCCGGCTTGCAGCGTCGATTGTCTTTGGCGATTGCCATAGCTCATGATCCACCGGTGTTGTTTTTGGATGAGCCTACGGCCGGACTGGACGTCCCGTCTCGTGTGGAACTGCACAAACTAATGCGTGAACTGCAAACCGAGGGCGCGACCATCGTGCTGGCAACACACGATATGGCCGAAGTTGAAGAGATTACGGATCGAGTCGCGATTCTACTGCGTGGCAAGATCGCAGCGACAGGCAGTCCGCTGGAGTTAACCGCGGCGGGATCGGGGTTGACGAAAGTATCCGTTTGCACAAAGGAATCCAGTCTGTCCGATGCTGAGGTTACTTTCCCGGGTGTGAGCCAGCGGATATTCAAAGAGGATTATAACATCTACTACAGTACGGATGTCGGACCGACGGTAGCGGCGATTATCGCCCACATCGAGACTCGGAAGGACACGCTCATTGATTTGCGAGTAGAACGGCCCTCGCTGGAAGAT
>Ga0272442_10003397_pt1 | contig 22388 bp, 16 predicted proteins | sample SSMForm2O_FD_200262 | JGI IMG/M metagenome (GOLD analysis project Ga0272442, IMG submission 200262) | Marine sediment archaeal communities from Little Sippewissett salt marsh, Falmouth, MA, United States - SSM-Form-2O | ecosystem: Environmental > Aquatic > Marine > Wetlands > Sediment ...
GAGGCCCGCCTGGCCCAGCAGTTCGCCCACCGGGTCCCCGCCGAGGTGCAGCAGAAGAACGCAGAGGTGGACGCGGCCGCCGACGCCTACATCTACAACTATAACATCATCATGGACAAGGTGGTGGGCAAGGACGGCAAGCCCCTGTTCCGCAAGGGCCTCAAGCTGATCTCCCACTGGGGCCTGCGCGATGAGCTCAAGGCCCAGTACGTAGACAAGAAGAACCTGCCCAAGCAGGAGATGATCCACACCATCATGGAGCGCATCATCAAGCAGGAGATCCCCGCGGTGGTGATCGACAACCCCAAGGTCAAGTGGGACCCGGTGGCCAACACCGTCGACGGCAAGAAAGCCGAGCGGGAGCCGGACACCAGGTTCAAGCACCTCCTGGAGGTCTTCCACGCCCGCAAGTTGATGGATTCTTATTACCCGAAGATGCCCACCCACATCGACCGCCGCTTCAAGATGTACCGGGAGATACCCGAGGAAGAGTTCGTGGGTCTGCTGGAGAGCGTGCTCAAGGCCCCGGTTTCCAAGCGGGTGGGCAAGCTGATCGAGAAGCGCATGGGCCGCAAGCTGCGCCCCTTCGACATCTGGTACGACGGATTCAAGGCCCGCGGCCAGATCAAGGAGGAGGAACTGGACCAGGTGGTCAAGAAGCGCTACTCGAACCTGGAGTCCTTCCAGAAGGACGTCCCGGTCATCCTTTCCAGCCTGGGCTTCGACAAAAAGACCGCCGCTTTTCTGGCCGACCGCATCGAGGTCGACCCCGCCCGCGGCGCCGGCCACGCCTGGGGCCCGCAGATGCGCAGCGAGAAAGCCCACCTGCGCACCCGGGTTCCCGAGGGGGGAATGAACTACAAGGGTTTCAACATCGCCATGCACGAGCTGGGCCACAACGTCGAGCAGGTCTTCTCGATCTACCGGGTGGATCACACCCTGCTGGAAGGCGTGCCCAACACCGCCTTCACCGAGGGGTTCGCCTTCGTGTTCCAGGCCCGCGACCTGGACGTCCTGGGTCTTTCCAAGCCCGACCGGAAGACCGAGGCGCAAAACGACCTGGACAACTTCTGGGCCACCCGGGAGATCGCCGGGGTGGGCATCGTCGACATCCGGGTCTGGCACTGGATGTACGATCACCCCCAGGCCACTCCGGCCGAGCTGCGCGAAGCGGTGATCAAGATCGCCAAGGACGTCTGGAACCAGTACTACGCCGACGTCTTCGGCATAAAGGACAGCCCCTTGCTGGCCATATACTCGCACATGATCAACGGGGCCATGTACCTGCCCGACTATCCCCTGGGCCACATCATCGCCTTCCAGGTGGAGGACTACTTCAAGTCCCACAAGCTGGCCAAGGAGATGGAGCGCATGTGCAAGCAGGGCAACATCGCCCCCAACCTGTGGATGAAACAGGCCGTGGGCAAGGATATCTCGGCCAAGCCCCTGGTCCAGGCCGCCCGGAATGCCCTGAAGATTGTAAAATAGGATGAACTCCGGGGGGGTGTTGGTTCGGTATGACGCGACTGCTGGTTATCTGGTTCGGGGTGGGGATGTGGCTGTTGCCCGGCCCGGCCTTCGGCCAGGATGAGGGGGGTATCGAGGACGAATTCGCCCTGCTGGAGGAGGAGCTGGCCGCCGACGAGGTGCGCTCGGCCAGCAAGCACCGCCAGTCAATATTCTGGAGCCCCTCGGCCATCACCGTCCTCACCCGCGAGGACATCCAGGCTTCCGGCGCCATCAACGTGCCCGATTTGTTGCGGCGGGTTCCGGGCTTCGACATCTACGAGATGAAGCCTTCTTTCCCCCTGGTGGGGGCCCGGGCGCTGACCGAAAGCTCCAACAATCTGGTCCTGGTCCTGGTCGACGGTCGCGAGCCGACCATCGAGGTGACCGGGTGGCCCATCTGGGCCGGCCTGATCATAGACCTGGAGGAGATCGAGCGCATCGAGGTGATCCGCGGGCCCGGCTCCACCCTGTACGGGGCCAACGCCTTCGCCGGGGTGGTCAGCATCACCACCATCCCCGACCGGCCGGTCCTGGGCGCGGACGCTTCCCTGGCCGCGGGGGAGGGCGGAAGCTACCGGCTCTTCGGCCGCGCCCGGGGCGGTTTCCAGGTCGGCGGCGGAACGCTGGACTTTGGCGCCGGGCTGGGCGCGCTGACCCGCTACAGCGCGTCGGACCGCGACAACAAGATCATGTGCACCTACTTCCACACCCACGGCTTCCTGCGCTACCGCATCGGCCAGCGGCTGGACCTGTCGCTGCACGCCGGGGCGGCGCTGGGCGACGGAACCCTCTACTACGTCATGGGGGACTTCCGCGCCACCAGCGTCTGGAACAACTTCGAGATGCTCAAGGCGGAGTTCAAGCTGTCGGACGGCATGAAGCTCAAGGCCCAGGCTTATCACACCCACTTCGACGGGGATCTGTTCTACCGGGCGTCCATCGAGTCGCTGGGAGTCTGGATGGCCTACCTGCCCGACTTGCACATGAGCCAGCATATCCTGGACGGCCAGGTGCAGCTGGACTATCGGCTGTCCGACGATTTCCTGCTGATTGCCGGCGGCAGTGTGCGTTACACGGCCTTCGAGTCGGTAAACACCATCCCCCCCGACATCTTCGAGATCCGCGGAGCCGGCTTCCTCCACGCCCAGTGGATGCTGGCGGACCAGCTCCAGCTCACCGCGGGGTTGCGTTATGACATGAACAACAAGACCAGGGCGGCGCTCTCCCCCCGCGGCGTGGTCATTTTCCGCCCGTGGCCGGATCACTCCTTCCGCCTGGGCTACGGCCTGGCTTTCAGAAAGCCTACCTTCATGGAGTACGCCCTGCATCTGATCGCGGAAGAGGCGGCGTTCCCGGAGGTGGATGAAAAGCTCAGGACTTCCATAGGCAACGGAGACCTGGTAAACGAAAAGGTGCATTCGGTGGAGGCCGGTTGGCGGGCGCGCTTTCTGGACAACCGGCTCACGGTTTTGACCGACCTGTTCTTCAATATCTACGACGACATGATATTTTTCGCTTCCGAGCTCGCCTGGGATAACCTGGGCCGGCCGGATGTACTCGGCTCGGTCTTCGAATACCAGAACCAGGATATGTTTGTGTATGCCTTGGGCGGTGAAGCCGAGGTCGTATGGAAACCGTCCGACGTCTGGATGTTCTGGGGTAACCTGGGGTTGCGCTACGTCTTCGAAGAGGGCGGGGAACGCCTGATCTCGGAGCCGACGCTGCGCGCCAACCTGGGCTGTCGCTGGACCAGCGAGTTGGGCCTGTATACGGACATAGCCATCCACTATATTTCCACCTACCATATGCCCTTGTACTACCCGGAGGAGACCTTCGAGGATCCCGAAGATGTTCCGTTGGGGAACACCTGGCTGGTAATCGGACGCCTGGGCTACCGCTTCATGCCCTTCGGTGATCACAAAGTCGAGGCCGGCCTGATGCTGCGCGCTCCCCTCGGCGGCGCCTTCCGCGAATACCCCGGCGTGTATATGGAGAACGTCGGCCGGGAACCCTACGAATCCGACTTCGGAGGCGAGAGACTGGTTCGCCTGGCCTGGTTCTACCTGCGTGCGTCCTACTGATTGCTACCCGCGGATCTTGCGGCGGTAGACTTCCAGCTGGATCTCTTCTCCGCCGGCCTTGCGCACCGTGAGCAACACCGTGGAGCCCTCCGGGCCGCGGATCTTCTGGATGGAGCCGTTGAAGCCCAGCTTGACCACCAAGATCCCGTCGACCGCCAGGATGGCGTCTCCGGGGCCCAGGCCGGCTTCGGCGGCGCCGCCGCCGGGCAGGACCCGGCCGATCAGCAGGGCCTCGTCTTTGGGGGTCAGCACCGCACCGATGCCGGTCAACTCCAGACTGGGCTCTTCGCCCTCCTTCAGCCTGGTCAAGGCGATCTCCACCGGGCCCAGGGTGGCGCCGTCTTTGACGTCCAGGCCGGAGAGGATCCGGCCGTGGTAGCGGTAGGCCAGGGCGTAGACCGACCGCAGCCCCGGGGCGATGCCGCCCAGGACGAACCCGCCCCGGGCGTCGGTGGTGGTGCTGGCCACCACCGGCACCGGCAGGGCCCCGCCGCCCACCCGGCCCTCCGCGGTGATGCGGGCGCCTTCAATTGGCTTGCGGGTGTCGGCGTCGGTCACCACCCCGGTGAGCGTCCCGCCCACCACCAGTAAAAAGTCGGCCCGGGCGTCGTCGGGCGGTTTTACCGACGCCGGTACCGGCTCGGATGCGGCGAATCCGTGGGCCAGTATACGCACCAGGTAGTCTCCCTCCGGCAGCGACCCCACCCGGTAGCGCCCGGCGGGATCGAACACCGACTGGCTGGTAACCTGTCTCTCGCCCATGGGCCCCCGGCGCCGGGACACCACCACCACGAACCCGGCGACCGGGCTCCCGTCCGAGCGGGCCTTGACCTCCCCGGCGATCCCTCCGCCTCCGGAAACCAGCTTCAGAACCACGCCGGTGGCTCCGGCGGAAATCGGGTCGGCCATCGCGGGAATCATCCCGGGGTAGGATGCCGTCAAGGCGTAGAAGATGGCCGCCAGGCCACCGAGCTCGAAGCGTCCGTCGGTGTCGCTGACCGCCGACCACCAGCCACCCTGGGGATCGAAGGGCCCCGCACCGGATGCCCGGGCCACCACCTGGGCGTCGGGCAGCGGCGCTCCCCGGGGATCGATAACCTTCCCGGAGATCGTCAGATCGGCGTCTGCTCGGGCGGTTTTGGCGCTGAGCTTCAGGATCATTTCGTGGGTGACCTGGACGTCCCGGTCCAACACCTTGCGCGCCGGGTCGAAATCCGGGTGGCGGGCCTCCACCAGCGTGAAGTCGGGGGCGTGAAAGTGGAACTCGCCCTGCTGGTCGCTTGTGAACTGGTCGGGCAGCGGTATCAATGTCGGCTGCCGATCGGCGCGGATGAACAGCTTGATATGGGCTCCTTCGACCGGCTTTTCGTCCGGGTCGACCACCTTGCCCAGATAGTCAATCGCCGGCAGCAGGTATACCACGATGTCCTTGATGTGCGTACCCGGCGCGCTGGTCAGAGTCACCGGGCTGTGACCCCAGGCGGGGGCGTAGGGCAAATACCCGTTGGCGGTGACCGTGGCCAGGTTGTAGGTGCCGTGGTCTTTGACGTCGAAGCGGAACTCGCCCTTTTTCCCGGTTGCGACGGTATAAGTGGCCTGCTGCCTGGAGAAAGTCATCTCGGCCCCGGCCACTCCCTGTCCGTTGGTCCAGGAGACCACCCGCCCGGAAAAAGAGGCGCCTTTTCCGGATTTCTTCTGCTCCACCGTCACCGGAGTCAGATGCACCGGCATCTGTCGCTGGGTCTCGGTCCGCTCCCCCGCCGGCACCCGGGCCACCGCGGAGGGAACATCGACCGGCTGGGCTTCCACCGGCACCGCCTGGGTCTCCGGCGGCGGCTCCTTCTCCTGGCACAACAGCCAGACCGCCAGGCCGGCCAGCAGCAGAAAGACGAGAAAGGGCAGAAGAGCACTTCGCGACTTTCGGGGAGTTATCTCGTTCATGCGGCGGAATATACCGCGGCACCGGGCGGCTTGCCAATCCGGGGGGAGCGTGTAAAAATCGAGTTGTTATGTTTTCGGCGCGATTAAATATCCCGGTATTGATTCTGGCGGTTGGATTGCTCTGGGCGGGCTGCGAGGGCGAAATCACGTCCGACGGCGGACAAGAGGACGTGATCGCACAAGACGAGGATGGCAGTGGGGGTGACGAAGGCGATGGAGCGGACGAGGGCGGCGTAGCTGACGAGGGCGGCGGAGCGGACGAGGGTGGAGGAACGGACGAAGGTGGGGGAACGGACGAGGGCGGGCCTCTCAGCCCGTACCAGATCTGTATAAACAAGATCAACTCCCTGCGGGCCACCAAGAACCTGCCGGCCTACTCGCGCTGGGAGTCGGCCGAGGACTGTGTCGACGGGCAGGCCACCGCCGACGAGCAGTCCGGAAGCGCCCACGGGTCGTTCGGGCAGTGCGGCGAGAACGCCCAGAACGAGTGCCTGGGCGGAGGCGCGGCGCGCATCGAGAGCTGCCTGGAGTCCATGTGGGCGGAGAAAAACCAGCCCGGCTGCTCGGGCTGCGACGCCTGCGCCGACGCCTACAACCCCAACTGCCCCAACTGCGACTTCTACGGCACCCAGACCGGCGACGTGTGCGGGCACTACGTCAACATGAGCGCCAAGTACTTCCACCAGGCCGCCTGCGGCTTTTCCGATCTCGGCGGCTGGGCGGCTATCGATTTCAGGTAGTCGTTACAGACGCGGCACTAGGGCCCGGGAGAATTTAAGATCCACGCTGCCCTGGTAGGGGAACTCCACGAAAGCCAGCACGCCGGCCACGCAGCCGGCCATGTAGTCTTGGCTGTGGGCCTTGGTGAGGACTTCAACCTCGGTCACCCGGCCCAGGGGATTGAGCGTGAAGGTGATGCTGAGAGTCGTCTTTCTCGGCCTTCTTCTTCTCTTGGGTTTTTCCTTGTGGTCGCCGATGCAGGCGCGGATGGTGCCGGTGGCCATCTTCAGGCGCTTGTAAACCGGCTTCTTGAGCTTGCGATGGGCCTCGCGGGGCTTGACGGGAGTGCCCTCCTCCTCCTCGATGCTGACGTCGTCCTCCTCAGGTTTCAGCGGCAGGGGAAAATGCGGTACCACCAGCGGTTTGCCCGAGAACCGGGGGAATTTCACCGAGCGCAGCACGCCGCCCACGCAGCCGGCCACGTAGGACCGGACGTGCTCCGGCGTCAGCACCTCGACCTTGGTGACCCGCCCCCGGTTGCCGATGGTGAACGACAAGTCCAGGCGCCCGCTGACCGAGGAGTCCAGGTCGCTCTGCTGCTCGACGCAGTTGCGCACCGCCTGCATGTAGGGCCGCATGGCGTTCTTCACCTGGGCTCCCGAAAGCCCCTCGGCAGACGCGGGCAGCGGAGCGAGCAGAAAGGCCAGGCAGGCTGAGAGACGGAACATGTCACTGGCCGTTTTCATCGGCACCGATGTCCCAGGAAGTTGCCACCGACGGGCGGACATCGCCGTCGATGTCGTCCGAAATGGGTATATGCTCGTCGTTGGCCAGGTTGACGCCGTTGTCGTCGCCGGCCGAGTTGTCTTTGAGGTGCAGGTCGGGAGGATCGGTCGACGACTGGATAAACAGATCGTCCGGTGAAACCTCCGTATGGCTGTCGGCACCCGGTGCGCTCGTGTCTGAGGAGCAGTTGTTGGATGAGTCGCCCAGGAAGGACGAGTTGTTGTCAAAGTCATAGCTCGAGTTCGCCACGGCGATGACGTTTTTCACCAGCGCTTGTGACGTCGTGCTGCCGTCGACGTATATTCCCCGATGGCTCTGGTAGATCGTTGAGTTGTAGATGAATGCAACCGTATCGGCCTTCAGGTGGACTGCATCGCCAGAGCTTTCGGCCACGTTGTGGATGATGGTGTTCCACATTCTCAGCTCGCCGGTACTTTCGAGGAAAACTCCGTACCCGTTCGACTGGGTTCCCCGGATGATGCTGTTGGAAAGGTGGAGAACCGTCAATCCCAGGGCCTCGATTCCCGCTGCCATCCTTCCCACCGCATCCCCGTTCTTGCCGATCTGCAGGCCGTCAATGTGGACGTATGCGTCGCCTATCTGGATGGCTGCCTGGTTGTCCATGGTTAACACGACATTCAGCTGGTACCTGTCGTTGGTCCAGCACCCGGCATGCCGCTGGGTGGCGCCGGCTTCACTGCCCGGTCCGTCCGGGGTGAATATCCTCAGGTAGCAATTCTCCGAGGTGATCCAGTGGTCTATGAGCACCTTGGTGTCGTCCGTGTAGCTGCTCTCATAGCAGGCGATGTTCCAGATCACGTTGTTGGCCTTTAGGTTGCGAGGGTTGGGCTGGGCGTTGATGTCGTCGAAGTCTTCTATTGCGTCATTTATATACGTGTTTTCGGTCAGGTTGACGGCATCGGCCAGCGAGGTGTAGGCCCGCAGGATGCCCCAGGTGGTGCTGTTTATGACTTCATCCATCGGGGTTCCGTCGGCCTTGGCCACGACGAATTCCCGGGCGGAGATCCGCTCGTGGATGAAGACCAGCGCGTCCGGAATATGATCCGTATCGGTGTCGTACTGGATTACGTCACCTACGCCGACCGCATCGTCGATGTCGTAGGTGAAGTTCGCATGCGATGAGGTGAAGAGGATCGGCACCCCGTTCTGCTCGCCGTTCATCGATTCGCCGCTGTACGGTCCGACCGAGCGGTAGATCTGTACGGGCTCCGTAGTCGACTCGTCGCCGCCGTCCTCGCCGCCGCCGTCCGCGGCCCTATCTGCTCCAGGGTCGTCGCCGGTTTCCCCGGCGTCGTCACCCGCCTGGCCGCCGTCGTCTCCAGCGTCCGGTCTGGCGTCGTCACCTGTCGGATCACCTTCGTCGTCTCCGCCGTCCTCGCCGGCGTCGGGGATCTCGCGGACGCAGCGGCCCTCGTGGCAAATCAAGTCGCCTGAGCACGTTTGGGAGTCGGAGAAGCACGGCTGGCCTTCGCCGCCGCGGCTGATGAACATATCGCAGCCGAATATGAACAGGGACCCGAGCAGGACTGCCAGGTACTTTTTCATCACCAGCTCCCCCCCAGGGAGAACACCGCACCGTCGGGCAGCGGTATGACGGTGGCGGCGGTTGAGTCTGCCGACGGTTCCAGGGCCCACAGGGTTATGCCGGTGGCGATCAGTGCGGCGCCCAGGCCGAAGCCGGCCCACATCACCCCCGACCAGGTGCGGCTGGCGTCTTTGTCGGAGGTCTTGCCGTACTTGTCGTACTCGGCCCCGGACGCGCTGGCCTGCCAGGCGGAGACGCCGCCCAGGGCCACCAGGCCCACGCCGCTCCAAAGGGTCACGTGGCCCCACAGGGAATAGGGACTCACCGGGGCAGACTCAGCGACCACCGGCTCCAGGTCTTCGATGTCGAACAGCTCTTTTACCATCTGGGGCAGCACTTCGATCAGTTGGTCCTGGCCGCCCTTGACCGAGCGGGAGACCGCCGATATGAGCTTGACTTCGCGGGTGTCCAGCAGCTTCAGGTTCATCAGGTAGGTCTGGCCGAAAAGGCCGATGTTGCCGACTACGATCCGGCGCACTCCCAGGGCTCCGCCGACCTCGGCGACGCAGGACTCGTCGTCGCAGCCCATGATCCGGCGGCGCTCCTCCAGTTGGAAGGTGGCGCGGATGTCGTTGGAGCCGATAACGCTGTACTTGCCCAGCTTGCGGATCTCCGTGGTGAGCATGTCCGAGAGGACTTCCATCTGCTCGGAAGTCACGCCCCCCTTGGTGGAAAATTCCAGCACCGCCACCGAGATCTGATCTTCCGCCCCGAGAGCCGATCCGGAAAGTATTGCTGTCAGCAGGACCGGTATGAAGATATTCCGCATGCCGCTATTTGCCCTTGAGGCCGGTCAGGGCCATTTTGCGGCGGACCATGGCCAGGGTCTTCTGCAGGGGGATTTCCTTGGGGCAGATGTCGTCGCAGCCCAAAAGCCCCATGCAGCCGAAGATGCCGGAGTCGGTGCCCATGACGTCGTAGTACTGCAGATTGGTGCGCTGGTCGCGGGGGTCGATCATGAAGCGGGCCAGGCGGTTGGCGGTCACCGCGCCGACGAAGTCGTCGCGCACGTTGGCGGTGCCGCAGGCGGCCACGCAGCAGCCGCACTCGATGCAGCGCTCCAGCTCGTAGATCTCGAGCATCAGGTCGTTGGGCAGGCGTTGCTCGACGGCCTGGGGGTCGAATTCCTCGTCGGTGTGTACCCAGGAGCCGATGTTCTGGTACATGCCGCGGAACCAGGTGCCGGTGTCGACGCACAGGTCGCCGACGTGCTTGAAGACCGGCAGGGGGTGCAGGGTGGTTTTTGAGGGCAGGGTGGTGGTCAGGGTCTGGCAGGCCAGCCGGGGTTTTCCGTTGATCAGCATCCCGCAGGAGCCGCATACCGCCGCCCGGCAGGAGAAGTCGAACATCAACGAGGGATCATGCTCCTCGCGGATCTGGTTGAGCACGGTGAACAGGTTCATCATCGGCTCTTCGTCGACCTCGAAGTGATCCATGCGGGGAACCGCCCGGGGGTCGTTGGGATCGTAGCGGTAGACTTCGAACTGGAGTCTTCTCTGTGCCATTATTTCTTGCCTTCCGCGGGAATTACCTGGGACTCGCCGTAGCCGCGGCTGCCCGGCGGGCTCTCGGTGATGACCGGGTCCTCGTATTCCAGGGTGGGAAGCCCGTCGTCGGGGTTCTTCCAGTAGGCCAGGGTGCGCTTGAGCCATTTCTGGTCGTCGCGGGCGGGGAAGTCCTCGCGGTAGTGCGAGCCGCGGCTCTCGGTTCGCTTCAAGCCGCCGTAGGCGATGCACAGCGCCAGGCGGATCATGCCGGGGAGTCTCAGGGCTAAGCCCAGCTCGGGGTTGGCCCATTTGCCATGAGATCTGAGCTTTATTTTCTTGCTGCGGGCGTACAGGTCTTTCAGCGCCTCGACCGCTTTTTCCAGGTTGGGGCCGTTTCTGAAGATGTGCACGTTGTCCAACAGGACGTTTTCCATCTCGGTTCGCAGCCGGTAGACGTTTTCGCTGCCCGAAGAGTTTATCAGCCCGTCGATCCGGGCCTGCTGGGCGGCGACCGCCTCGTCGATCAGCCGGGAAGAGAACGAAGCGTCGAAGCCCTTCTCGATGTATTCGCTGAGCTTGGTGCCCGAGACCCAGCCGGTGACCAGGGTCTCGGCCAGGGAGTTGCCTCCCAGGCGGTTGAACCCGTGCATGTCCCAGCAGCCGGCCTCGCCGGCGGCGTAGAGGCCCCGCAGGCCGTAGGCGGCGCAGTCGATGTCGGTGCGAACCCCGCCCATGGAGTAGTGCTGGGTGGGCAGCACCGGGACCGGTTCCTTGACCGGGTCGACGCCGATGAAGTGGCGGCAGATGTCGGTCACCTCGCGCAAGCGGGTCTCCAGGTGCTGGCGGCCCAGGTGGTGGATGTCCAGCCACAGGTGCTGCCCGTAGGGCCCCTCGACTCCCTTGCCCGCCCGGATATGCTGAATCATCCGGCGGGAGACCACGTCTCTCGAGGCCAGTTCCTGCTTTTCGGGCTCGTAGTCGGCCATGAAGCGGTGGTTGTCACGGTCGAGCAGGTAGCCGCCGTCTCCCCGGCAGCCCTCGGTGATCAGGATCCATACCGGCACCAGGGCGGTGGGGTGGAACTGGACCGCCTCCATGTTGCCCAAAGGCACCAGGCCGGTGTCCTGGGCGATGATGCAGCCGGTGCCCTCGTTCTGGATGGCGTTGGTGCTCTTGCCGTAGATGCGACCGAAGCCGCCGGTGGCGATCACCGTGGCCTTGGCCAGATACGGCCGCAGCGAGCCGTCGCGCAAATCGCGCACCACCGCGCCCAGGCAGTTCTTCCCGTCGTGGATCAGCGCCACCGCCTCCACCCGGTCGTGGACCTTCACTCCGAACTTGGCGGCCACGTTGTCCATGGTGTACAGCAGGGTGTGGCCGGTTCCGTCGGCGGTGTAGGCGCAGCGCCAGTAGCTCACGCCGCCGAAGTCGCGCTGGGTGATCAGACCTTCCTTTTCCTTTTTGTTCTCGGCGTCGTGCTTCTTGCCCCGCTTGTGGAAGCTGAACTTGCCCGCCACCACCCGGTTCCAGGGGATGCCCCAGTGATCCATCTGGCGGACGATCCAGGGCATGGCCTCTACGAACAGGCGGATGCGGTCCTGGTCGGCGCCCCAGTCGGAGCCCTTGACCGTGTCGTTGAAGTGGACGTCGACGTTGTCGCCATCGGCCATGGCCATGTTTCCCAGGGCCGCCTGCATGCCCCCCTGGGCGGCGCAGGAATGGGATCGCCGGGCGGGGATCAGGCTTATTATGGTTACGTCGTGACCGCGCATGGCCGCCTCGACCGCCGCGCGCTCGCCCGCCAGGCCCCCGCCGATGATCAGCACGTCCGTAAGCACTCTTTCCATCTCAGCCACCGTAATTGTAGAACAGGTAAATGGCGTAGTAGCCGATGGTCCAGAAGATGATCATCTGGACGTAGTGGAACCAGTGCATGAACTTGCGGCTCCACCACCCCCACTTGGCCACGATCCGGTAGAACCCCACCGAAAGGTGCAGTTCCACGAAGAAGACGAAGAGGATGTAGAACCAGGTGAAGTCCCCGACAACCCGCGCGGCGGACTTCTCCGGGGTGATGGGGAAGCCGGTGGCGATCACCCACAAATGGATGGATGCGAAGATGGCGATCGCCAGCCCGCTGACCACTTGCACCACCCACAGGAAGGTGTCCATGTGCGGCATCCTTCCGGACATCCGGAGGATCTGCATGTGCTTGGAGAAGTTGGTGGGTATCTTGCTCACCGTCAGAACGATGTGGGCCAGGATCAGCAGTATGATCCCGGCAACCGCGATGTAGGCGAAGTAGAAGGTCTCCTCGAACCAGGTGGCCAGGGCCCGGAAAGATTCGGGGCCCAGGATTATGGAGGCCACCAGCAGGAGGTGGGTGATCATGAAGACTACCAGCAGGGTTCCGCTGAGCATCTCCCCGATGTCCAGAACCGCCGGGACGCGGGAAGCCCTGCCGGGTTTGGCGATGGATTGGGTGTTCATGGGTTGAGAATAGTATCCAGGAGTCCGGAATAGTCAAGCGATCAAAAGGTGAATCCAACCCCGATTCCGCCGGGGGAGGGGACCAGCGAGAGGGCCCCGGCCTTCTTTCTCCAGGCGGTCTTGAAATCCTCCGGGCCGGGGGTGGCGGCCAGCACAACTATGCCGGTGAGAATGCTGGCGAACCCCAGCGCCGCGCCCATTATGAAGAACTCCTGCTCCGGCGAGACGTCCCAGGGGACGTCGCCGCCGAAGTGCAGGGTGGCTTCGATGGCGGGTATGAGCAGACCCACGCCGATGCAGGCCCAGCCGGCGGTCTTGTGGGTGCTGCGGCTGTCGTCCATCTTCTTCCACTCTTCCAGGGTCACCTCGTAGCGCACGGCGATGTCGTACTCTATTGCATCCAGCCCGGCCGCCAGCCATTCGTCCTTGGTGGGCGGTTGGTAGCCCTTGGGCGTAAGCGGAACCTCGATGGCCTGGGCCGACACCATGACCGGTGTCAGCATCATCAGGAAAGCCAGTCCCAATGCGATTACCGTCCTCATGACCGAACCTCCCGGCTGCCTTTGATGGATTCAAAGATACCGCAAAACGCTGGTGCGGACAAATTATGTGATGTATGGTTTCCCCATGAAAAAGCTGTGGTTGCTGGTCTGCCTGGTTTTTCTGTCTTCCTGCGGAGCCGCCATGGAGATCGTCGCCCACCGGGGAGCCTCCTTTCTGGCCCCCGAGAACACCCTGGTTGCCGCCAACCTGGCCTGGGAACTGGGCGCCGACGCCGTGGAGGTGGACGTCTACCTCACCCACGACCGGCGCATCGTGGTCATCCACGACGAGAACGCCCTGCGGACCTCGGGCAAGGACATGCTGGTGGCCGAGAGCCGCTCCGGGGAACTGCGCAGCCTGGACGTGGGCAGCCTCAAGGCCAAGAAGTACGCCGGGGAGAAGATCCCCTTCCTGGAGGAAGTGCTCGACACCTTGCCGAAGGACAAGACGCTATTCGTCGAAGTCAAGTGCGGCACACAGATCCTCGAGCCCCTCAAGGAACTGCTTATAAAAAGCGGCAAGCAGTCGCAGGTAATAGTAATCTCCTTCGACTACGAGGTGGCCGTCGGCTTCAAGAAGCTCCAGCCAAAAATCCCGGTGCATTTTCTCAAGTCCAGCGAGAAGGACCAGCACGGCGCCCGGGCGGCCTACCAGCAAGAACTGGTGGACCAGGCGCTGGCCGGCAAGCTCGACGGGCTGGGAGTGCACTATGCCGGAGTCACCCAAAGCTTCGCCCAGGCGGTGAGGAAGGCGGGGCTGGAGCTTTACGTGTGGACGGTGGATGATCCCTTCGAGGCCAAGCGGCTGAAGGATCTGGGGACGGATTGGCTGGCGACCAACCGGCCGGGGTGGATGCGGGAGCAATTGGAGGGGCAATGAAATACTTCGGGATACTGGTGATATTTTTGGCCTGTTGCTCGGACAGTGGGGATATCCCCTACGGGGAGTCTCCAGGTGACGCTGATGGTGGACAGCAGATTGATGAGGCCGGAGATCCGGGTGGAGATGATGCAGGTGTTGGAGGAGATGACGCAGGCCAGCAAACAGACGAAGCACAGCCGGTCGAGCGTTGTCAGAAACTGCCGGCGCCTTCGGGCAACATAATCAGCGTAACGCCAACAGGTAATCTGCCGCAGATCGTGCTGGATGCAAACAGCGGCGATGTCATTGTGCTGGCCGACGGGAATTACAATCTGGGCGGGGAGCAGCTCAACTTTCGCGTGGACGGGGTTACTTTGCGGTCGGAGAGCGGGAATCCCGAGAGCGTCACCATCGATGGGGAATACCAGACCGGGGAGATCTTGGCTATCTCGGCCAACGACATTACTATCGCCGAGGTGACCTTGACCCGGGCCTACTATCATCCCATTCATGTCACCGGGCGGTCGGACTCGGGCATCTCCGGGACCTGGATCTACCGGGTGCGGGTCATCGATCCGGCGGAGCAGGCCATCAAGATCAATTCGAGCGGGGCGGGGTACTACACCGACTACGGCAAGATCGAGTGCTGCCACATCGAGCTTACCGACGCCGGGCGGCCGCATATCCGCAACAACTGCTACACCGGCGGGGTGGACGCCCACGAGGCCTGGGGATGGGAGATCCGCGACAACCTGATCAAGGGGTTCTGGTGCGACACCGGGCTTTCCGAGCACGGCATTCACATGTGGCAGTGTTGCCGGGACACGCTGGTGGAGCGCAACACCATCATAGACTGCGCCCGGGGGATCGGCTTCGGCATGGGCGACAGCGGCACCGAGCGCGACTACCCGGACGACCCCTATCCCGGCGTGGGTTACATCGGCCACTACGACGGGATCATCCGCAACAACCTCATCTTCGCAACCATCGACGGCTTCGACTCCGGAATACTCCTGGAGCAGGCCCGCGGGTCCAAAGTGGTTCACAACACGGTGGTTTCCCTGCAGCCGCCCTTCAACTGCATCGAGTGGCGCTGGGACAATACCCTGGTGGAGATCAAGAATAACCTGGTTTCGCATAACCTGATGCCCCGCGGCGGCACCGCCGACCTGGCGGGAAACGTCGAGAACGCCCCCACTTCGGTATTCGAGAACCACAACGCCGGGGAACTGCACCTGGTTTCCGGGGCGACCGGCTGCATCGACCAGGGAGTTTCGTTGCCCGGGGGTTTGTGCGACGAGGACATCGACGGCGATCCGCGCGACGCCAACCCCGACGTGGGGGCCGACGAGTACGTGGAGTAGGAAATGGATTCATTCCTGGGCGAATATCAGGGCCGCGTCGATGACGTGCTGGAGTTGCTGAAGCGCGAGAAGATCCTCGACCGCATATGGGCCTCGGATCACACCGTGTGGAAGCCCGAACCCGAACAGATCACCAACCGGCTGGGCTGGCTGCGAATCGCCGAGAAGATGAGCGCGGGCGTTTTGAACCTCGAAAGGTTCGCCGACTCGATGCGCGCAGACGGCAGCACCCACGCCTTGCTTCTGGGCATGGGCGGCTCCAGCCTGGCGCCCGAGGTTTTCCGCCGGGCCTTCGGGGTGAAGGACGGCTACCTGGACCTGGCGGTCCTGGACAGCACCGATCCCGGAGCGGTTCTGGGCCACGCCGAACGGCTCGATCCGCAGAAGACGCGCTTCATCGTCTCGACCAAGTCGGGGGGAACGGTTGAGACGCTTTCGTTTTTCCAGTTCTTCCGCGTCCGGGCGGAAGGCAAGCGCTTCATCGCCGTAACCGATCCGGGCAGCAAGCTGGCCGAACTGGCCGAGCGGCATTCCTTTGCCGCCGTCTTCTTAAACGACCCCGACATCGGCGGGCGCTACTCGGCCCTGTCCTACTTCGGCCTGGTCCCGGCTGCGCTGATGGGCGTGGATCTGAAGACGTTGCTTCAGCGCGCCCGGGCCGCGGCAGCCAATGACGATCTGGCCGCCCGCCTGGGAATCATCATGGGCGAGCTGGCTCTTGCGGGCCGGGACAAGCTGACCTTGGTGATGTCCGAGCCGATCGCCGGTTTCGGAGACTGGATCGAACAGCTCATCGCCGAGAGCACCGGCAAGGAGGGCAAGGGCATCCTGCCGGTGGTTACCGAGACGCCCGGGCCCCCGGAGGTCTACGGCGACGACCGGCTTTTCGTCCACCTGCGCCTCGACGACACTCACGATGCAGAAGTGTCGGCGCTTCAAAAGGCCGGCCACCCGGTCGTGCGCCTGAACCTGTCCGATTCATACGATCTGGGCGGGCAGATGTTCCTCTGGGAGCTGGCCACCGCCGTGGCCGGCGCGCGCCTGGGCGTCCAGCCCTTCGACCAGCCCAACGTCGAGGCCGCCAAGGTGCTGACCCGCGAGATGGTCGCCGAGTATGCCGAAAAAGGATCGCTGCCCGCCTTCGAAACGATCTCGCCCAATGCTCAAGCACTCGAAGACTTCATATCCCCGGCCCCGGAGGGCGCCTACATCAGCTTGCAGGCCTACCTGACGCCCTCTGAAGAAACCACCGCGGCACTGCGGGCGCTCGGCGACCGGTTGCGCAACCAGACCCGGTTGGCCACCACCTTTGGCTACGGCCCGCGGTTTTTGCATTCCACCGGCCAGCTGCACAAGGGCGACGCCGGCAAGGGCCTGTTCGTCCAGCTCATCGCCGATTCGCCGGAGGATGCCGACATTCCCGGATCACCCATGACCTTCGGCGTCTTGAAACAAGCCCAGGCCATGGGCGACCGCCGGGCCCTGGAAAACGCCGGGCGCCGGGTGATCACCTTCAATCTGGGAGACGATGTGTCCGGGGGATTGAATCGCCTCAGCTAGGTGACAATCCCAGGATATAGCGGCAGATATCACGCGCCTGGGATACTTCCTCGTCCTGCATCCAGCCGTAGAGCATGACCGCGACCAGCAGGTTTTCCAGATCGGCACCCATCATCTCGTAGCGCCTGGCCAGCCCCAACTGCTCCAGACCGCAGCCTTGAACCAGCACGGCGGCCTTCTGTGCGGCGGGCACCTCGGCCACCAGCTTGAAGACATGCGTGGCCCGCGGGCAGGCCCGTTGAAAGTAGAGGATGTTCTGGGTGACGCCCTTGGCAACTAACGCCGGCCGCTGGTCGGGTGCGGCCTGGTCCAGGCCGTCCAGCATGCTCTGCAGGCTCGCCGGGTACTTGCACAGGAACCGGGCGCCGCCCAGAGCCTTGTCCTTGGGCAGAGTGAAGAACGCATCGATCTTGCCGGGGTCGCAGGGGCCCTTCTTGCTGCAGGCGATCAGGGATGTTGCCATCAAAATAGCCAGTATTGCGCGTTTCATTTTACCAGTCCTCGCTTATGTAGCCGTAGTAGCGGCCCAGCCAGTAGGGCAGCAGGTAGTCGCAGCCGGTGCGCTCCTCGCCGGAGTCGGAGCCGCCGTCGAGCTCGAAGGGGTTGCGGTGCCAGATTACCATGTCGGGCTTGCGCAGGTTGGAGGGCAGGGGGTAGAGCGACTCGCTGGGCTGGTCGGGGTTTTTTTCTATATCCGGATTGGTGGAGTTAGTAACCTGGCGGTCGCGCAGGGGCGGGTCGGGGAAGACCGCCACCTGCCACAAGGCGTCATAGAGGCGCAGAGGGTCGTGGGTGCCGGTGGTGAAGAGGTACCAGGGGGTCTTGACCGGGTTACCCTCGGCGATGGCCCGGCGGTTGGGGGTCTCCTCGTCGGCGATGTTCAGCCACAGGGTGTCGCGGAAGATCTCCTTGTAGCGGTCAACCAGCCGGGGCTCCTCCTCCAGGCGCATGAGGTGGAACCAGTTCTGGTAGACCAGGTAGGTGTTGTACCACTTGGTCTGGTACTTCATGTACACCCACTGGTGGTCGCGCATTATTTCTATGTAGTCGCGGTCGTAGGCCAGCTCCTCGTAGTAGTCGGCGAAGCGCTGCTCGCCGGAGGCGCGGTGGGCGGCCTTGAACCAGGCCAGGGTGCAGACCGCGTTCATGCCGTTGCCGATCGGCAGGCCTTCCAGCGACTCGCCGTCCATGGCCCCGTAGGTGGTAACCTCCCCGTCGGGATCGAGGATGTTCAGGCCGTTGTCCCAGACGTGGTCGGCCAGGTCGACCAGGAAGTCGCGGGCGTCGGCCCGGGCGTCTTCGTCGTCGACCAGGTCGTAGGCCATGGCCACCCCGTTGACCGCCCCGCTGACCTGGTCGCGGCTGGTGTCGCCCTTCCAGAAGTAGTCGGCGTACTCGCCCTGGCCCCGGTACTGGTTTGGATCGGTGTCCACGTTGTCCCAGTAGTTGTCCTGCATGGGCCAGTCCTTGTGGGCGTAGCAGCGGCCGATCAGGCCCTTGACCCCGGTGACCTTCTGGAAGAAGCGCCAGCCGGCCAGGTGGTCCTTTATGTGCTCCAAAGCGTCGGAGGTCCGGGTGACCGCATAGCGCAGGGCCATGGCCTGGGTGCACTGGCCCGACTGGAAGGCGCAGTCGCCGCAAGTGGAGTAGCGCAGGTTGCCGCCGGGATCGTCGGGAGTCAGGCTGTTGAAGGAAAGCCCGTGGGTGTAGTGCCGCGCCTCGTAGACTTCCTGGTATCCCTCGGCCCGTTCTTTCAGCGGGCCGGGGCTGCCCGGGGCGCCGGTGCGGATGCCGTACAATTCGCAGGCCTCGGTGCCCTCGGCGTCGGTGGCGCACAGAACGAAATAGGCGAAGCCGTCTTCACTTGGAGTGCCGGTGAGAGTGCCGTTTGCATCCAGGGTCATTCCGTCGGGAAGCTCGCCCTTTGAAATCGTCCAGCCGCCGTAAGGGCTCTTGCCGCCCTCGGCCGAAAAGGTGTGTTCATAGGCGGCACCCGGATTGGCCAGGGGGGGGAACTCCTTGACCAGGCGGAAGGGGCCCGGATCCTTCCCGTCGTCCCCGCATCCGTTAAGCAGCAGCAATACCAATAAATAGCGCTTGAACATGCTTGACTCCTCTAGAGTCCCACCAGTTCGTCGTCGGTGCTGGTAGCCAGGGAGGGATCCTCGATGTCGAGTATGTCGCCGTTGGAGACGAAGCGGTTGTGGTGGAGGTTGGCGGGCTCGGCGGGGGGCTCGCCCCACGCCCAGCCGGCCACGGTGTGCACCGGTCCGCCGGAGCACTGGATCGAGCCCGGGTCGCGCCAGGCGGTGAACTGGTTGTGGTGGACTTCGTTGCCGCCGCGGGCGCCGGCGCCGGTGTTGATGTTCAGGCCGGTGCTGCCGAAGCTGACCGTGGGCAGGCTGTATACGTAGACCTCGTTATTGGCGATCTCGCCGTAGTTGCCGCCCTCCACCCGGATGCCGTGGGCCACCACCCAGCTGCACACCGAGGGGTCGTGGGGGGAGTGCGGATCGGAGGTGTCCGAGTAGTAGGCGTAGCCCTGGGCGGGGTCGCCCTCGATCAGCTCCAGGGCCTCGACGATGTTGTGGTGGATGAATCCGTTGCTGCGGGTGTAGTGGATGGCCCGGCCGTTGTGCAGCGGGCGGATCTCGTTGTGATCCAGCTCGATGTGGTTGGCGGCCATCCCCACGGCGTAGCCGTTGGTGGCGTGCATGTCGGCGAAGAGATGGTTGTTGCAGATGCGCCGGGTCTGGCCGCCGGTCGGCCGGGAGTCCAGGCGGTCGTCGCCGGTCATGACGATTCCCCAGTGGGGAAACCCGAAGAGAATGCAGTCATATACCGTGCCCACCGCGTCCTGGGGATCCAGGTCCAGGCCGATGCCGCGGTTGCCGGGGTAATGCCGGTCGGTCACGTCCCGCACCCCGGAGACCACCACCAGGTCGTGCACCGATACGTTCGACGAGTACATGGTGCGCAAGCCGAAGGCGTCCTGCTTGTCGACCTTCAGCCAGATCTGATCGAACTCCAGCCCGTCGGCCCCCCGCCCGGCCACCGCGTGGCTGTACAGGTCTCCGCCCGCGGCTCCCTGCACCACCATGCCCCCGTGCACCCGCACCTGGTCGGCATTGGCGTAGATCCCGTGGCACTGCTCGGCGGTGGCGGTCTGGGCGTAGGTGACCGTGTGCCAGCCCAGGTCCAGGTCCACCCCCGCCGCGGTTATCCGGAAACAAGTGCAGTCGGCGGTGACGTCGGCGGTCAAGCGGTAGTTCCCCGGAGCGCTGATGTCGCCGCAGGCGCTAAGCCCGGTGGCCGCCGGGAAAGCCTCGGTGGTGACGCTGAGGCTCTGCACGTCGGCGCTGGCATCGTCGCGCGAGCGGACGGTTATGAAGTATTCCGTCGAAGGCTCCAACGGAGCCACCAGCATGCGGTGTTCCCGCCGGGCCCCGGTGCGGTGGTAGCCGGCCGGGCAGGAATCCGCCGAAGTCCCCCAGGCGATGGACGAGTCGGCGTCGCCGGCCGTCTCCCAGGTTACAACCACGCTCTGGGCACCGAGGCGCTCGGTGCTCAGGTTGGTAATAGCCGGCCCGTCTGCCAGCATCCTGAAGGTGGTGTTTCCGGTGGCGTTGCGCCCCGAGCCCGGCCAGTCCGGCACCCAGCCCGGCCAGGGCGGAACGGCGTCGTCGAGGTTGCACTGGGTGACTTCATCGCCACCGGGATCGCCGGCGGGATCCCCACCGGCATCGCAGGCATCATGGCCGTCGTCGCCGGCGTCGGATCCTCCGACGTTTCCGGAGCAGGCGCAGAAAAGGGCCAACAGGCAGCAGAGTATTGGCTTCATCCAGGTAAGCCTAGCCCGCGCCGCGACTTATGGTCAATTCCGCAAAATTTTCCGATCTATTAATCAATGGTCTGCCTTGACAGTGCAGGTGACGGTCGGCAGGATTGAGGCTTCAAGGAGAATAAAATGAAGACGATGAGCAAGTGGGTTCTGGTGGGCATGATTTTGCTGGGCGGGCGCGCGTGGGCGCAGCCGGCGGCCCGGGAGTTCTACCAGAAGTCGATGAGCGCGACGTTCAACGCCCAGATTCTGGTGGCCAACCTGGGCCGGCGGGCGGCCGACCGGATCATCGAGTACCTGGAGGGGGAGGGGGCCGGCACCGCCATGGCCTACACCGCCGTGCAGCAACTGCCCATGACCGGACACCCCAAGGCCGTACCCGTGCTGAAAAGATTTTTGTCCGAGGACAGTCCGGTGGGGCCCCAGTGGCAGATGGCCGTCCGCAACACCGCCATCGATGGCCTGGCCCAGCTGGACACCCCCGCCGCAAGGCAGGCGCTGGCCGAGGCCCTGGGCGGCCCCTCCAACAAGGTATACGCCTCCAACATCGTCAAGCACTGCGGCCGGCTGCGCGCCAGGGAGTGCGCCGGCGCCATCGTTGACTACGTCAAGCGCGAGAAGACCTATTACGACGACCAGCTGATCAACCTGGCCCAGTGCTCGCCCAAGTCTGCCGTCGAGCTGATCATGGATCAGCTGAAAGGCCGCCGGGGCGGCCGGCTGTACGACTGGGAAGTCCTGGCCCTGGGAGTGACCGGAGACGAGGGCATTCCCCTGCTGATCGAGAAGGCCCGGGCGATGAAGTCGCGGCGCTGGTCGGGCGAGTGGGCGGCCAATATGGCCTGGGCTCTGGGACAGACCGGATCCCGGGATGCGATTCCGCTGCTGCGTGAGATCGTCAAGACCGATAACCCCATGCTGGTCTTCCTGTCGGCGGTGTCTTTGGCGCAGCATCGGGACAAGAAGAGCCTGCAATGGATCCGCGCCGCACAGGGATTGAAGTTCAAGCGCGACGCTTATTTTGAGAGCGACGGATCGGACTCCGATTGGGGTTTCTTCCGCCGCGAAAGGATCCGCAAGCAGGAGTTCGACCTGGGCCTGGCATACGCCCTGGCCGCCCTGGGGGAGAGCAGCGCCAAGAAAAGGCTCAAGCAGGCCTCGGACGGCAAGGAGCAGTCCCAGGCGATTCTGGCCGACACCTTCCTGCTGAAGCTGGGAGATCGGACGGCGGCCAACCGGATCGTCAAGCGGATCAACCGGTCAGCCCGCAAGGGTTTTTCGGGGCTGTCCAGCGATATGTATTTCAACGATAGCCTGGGCGAGGCGTTGCAGGCGCTGATCGAACTCGCGCCCGATGCCGGGCTGCAGGCGGCGCTGGTGGTGTCGTCCTCGACCACCCACTGGATGTACAAAGACCTGGGCGGTCGCATGCTCAAGAGGCTTCCCCGGCAGAAGTACGTGCGCACGCTGGTCGCCGCGCTGGGGCGGGGAAGCTACCGGTACCGGGCGGAGATGCGTGACCAGCTGCGCTTCGCCGGAGAAGCCATGCTTCCCGAGCTGTTGAAGCGTACTCCCAAGTTCGACCTGGACGGTCGCACA
>Ga0272442_10003398_pt1 | contig 22382 bp, 23 predicted proteins | sample SSMForm2O_FD_200262 | JGI IMG/M metagenome (GOLD analysis project Ga0272442, IMG submission 200262) | Marine sediment archaeal communities from Little Sippewissett salt marsh, Falmouth, MA, United States - SSM-Form-2O | ecosystem: Environmental > Aquatic > Marine > Wetlands > Sediment ...
CGAGAAAGATCTGTTATGTTTGCAGCGACATTATGTTCAGATAACAGATGATGTTTTAAAGGCCAGCACGGAAGAATATTTTCAAAAAATGCTGACTGAAATTGAAGATCGATGAGAAAAAGGAGCCAGCGTGTTGCTGACTCCTTTTGATTTTATGTTCTGATCCCGACATTTATTTAGGCAGGGTTTACGGGCTTATCTTTAGCCGGGTCTTTTTTGACGGCCGTCTTGGAAGGTTCTTTAACTTCTGTAACCTCTTTACTGTCCACCATTTTACCCAGGTATTCCGGCAGTTCGACGCCGGCCATGGTTGCGATCTCCTGCAAGGGCGGCAGGGATTTAATCATGCTGGAAAGAAAATTTGCGGTTGAAGAGCCGCCTTTCTCGCTGCCGGAGCCGCTGTCCCAGACCGTGATCTTATCGATCTTGAGATTCTTGATGGCCTCGACCTGACGGGACACGATTTCTTCGATCTTTTCGATCATCAGCAGGGTTGAAGCTGACTTGGCGTCGCCGTTACAACTCTTGACCAAGGATTCGTAACCGGCGGCCTTGCCTTCGAGTACCTGCTTGATACCCTTGGCCTCGGCTTCATATTTGGCCAGAATGGCGTCGGCTTGCCCCTTGGCTTCCCGGCGGAACTTTTCGGCCAGCGCTTCGGCGTCGATCTCAACCTTTCGTTTTTCGATTTCCTGCCGGACGATGACCTCCGCATTCAAACGCTGCTGCTCAGCCAGGTATTGGGCCTTCTGGATTTCGACCTCGGCCTGCCGTTTGGCGACCTCACCCTTTTGCAGAGCTTCGGCTTCTTTCTGTGCCAGCAGGGCGTCCGCTGCGGCGATATCTGCTTTGGATTTGTTTTCGCCTCCAACGGCCAGCGCTTCCTGCTGTTTGACATAAACACGCTGGTCGGCTTCCGCCTGTTTTTCGCCTTTAACGGCTTCGGCTTCCTGCTGCTGTACGAAGATTCGTTGCTCAGCCGTTGCCTTCTTTTCACCCTTAACCGCTTCGGCATCCTGTTGCTGAACATACACACGCCTGTCTGCTTCGGCCTTTTTCTGTCCTTTTTCGGATTCAGCCATGTTTTCGGCAACACGAATGTTTCGTTCCCGATTGGCGGCTGCTTCACCAATAGCCCCGAATTTTTCCTGATCGGCCACATCGACCTTGGCGGCGTTGATCGCTTCGGCGGCGGCTTTTTTGCCGATGCTTTCGATGTAGTTGGAACCGTCGGTGATGTCGGTGATGTTTACGTTGATCAGAAACAGACCGATTTTGTTCAGTTCCGGTTCGACATTTTTACGAATGGATTCGAGAAAACTTTCACGGTCCTGGTTGATCTGTTCGATGGTCAGCGAAGCGACCGTCAGACGGAGTTGACCGAAAATGATTTCCTGGGCCATTTCTTCGATCTGACGGGGATTGATGCGCAGCAGACGCTCGGCGGCGTTGTTCATGATGCCCGGTTCGGTGCTGACACCGACGGTAAACGTACTCGGTACGTTGATGCGGATGTTCTGCAAGCTCAGTGCGTTTTCCAGCGGGATCGTGATGGTCATGGGCGTTAAGCTCATGTAGGCATAATCCTGGATCAGCGGCCAGACAAAGGCGCCGCCGCCGTGGATGCAGCGGGCGGACTGATTGAGGCCGACACGGCCGTAGATGACCAGAATCTGATCCGATGAGCATCGCTTGTATCGCGACGCCAGGAACATGATCGTGGCAAATACAAGAATCGCAAACGCTACGATTGCAAACAACCATAAAACGGAAGAAGACGGCATGAGTTACTCCTTTCTGATAATAAGAAAATATCTTACGAGCTTAGTTTTTCCTTAGTTTTTCGACGACTAATTTCCCGGCTGCAATGCGAACCACACGGATCGACTCGCCGGTTTTGATTTCTTCACTGCTGTCCGTGACCGCTTCCAGAACGGACAGTCGATTCTGTACGGAAACCTGGACCTTGCCGCTTTGGCCGGGGCGGATGGTCAGATAGACAGTGCCTTCCTGGCCGATGGCGTTTTGCAGGTTCATGGTGCCGCTGGATTGGAGCGCGGTGGCAAACTGGAAAATTTTCTTCATGACCCAAACAGTCAATAGCCCCGCGACCGTTCCGGCGGCGATGGGAACCAAAGCGGGGTACTCTCCCTGCCGGATGACCGCCCAACCGACCAGACCGAACATCATAAAAAACGCCGTAATGCCCTGCAGCGAAAGCAGCTTAAAGCTCAGGTCGCTGTCGTGCATTTCACCGGTATGGTCCATGTCCCCTGCGTCAAAATCGCCGCCGTCCGTATCGGCCATACCGTCGAAATGCCCGCCGTCCATATCACCCGCATCGGCGGAATGGGCCTCATCGCCGCCCATGCCGGAAAACATCAAAATCAGGCGAATGACGAACAGGACGGTGCCAAAGACCGCACAACCTGCGAACAGTAATTCAAGACCGTTTAGATTTTCCAACAATGCCAGCATAGGGTACTCCTTTCAATTCTGTCAAAATTGTAGCGAAAACACCCTGTGTTGCAAGCATTTTCACTCAAACTCTGACGACTTAATAGATGCTTGACCCGGCTAAGTGTTGCAGGAATAGTCAAAAATTACCAATTTTTGGAGATATTTTCTTATTTATGACGGAAAGTTCCCAGTTTGTTCAGCCCTCAGATGATCCGGTTAGGCCGGAAAACCGTTCTGACGTAATCGGTTACCCACTTGGCGCAGTGTCATTACATCTTCCCGATGGATCGCTCCATCGGGAAGAGGACCGGTATTTAAGAGCAGATTCGCGGGTATCTTTCGTGCCCGGGCCAGCATTTCCATTACATCCTCCGCCGTCTTGTGCTTTCCGTCGTCGGCCTTGGTATATCCCCAGCCCCTTGGCTGGAGGGTGTCACAAATTTCGAGCGGCTTTTCCGATTTCCCTTTCCAGTTACGCTCCGGCGCCATGAAGTCTTCGGTACCAAGAAGCCCCTGCTTATAAGACACAAGTACCTGTGGTTGTTGGGCATGAATGTGGTCGTAGAGTTCCTGGCATCGGAACAAATGCATTTTGTCTTTTCGGGAATTGGGTGTCGAGAATCCATCCAGCCAAATTGCGGCGACCGGGCCGTAGTTTGTGAGCAGTTCTGTGATTTGCCCCTTCATGAAATCAACATATTTGTTAAGATCGTGATCTTCACCGTAGGCATAATGGGGATCGGGTGTCTCATATTGGGGACGTGCGCTTCCTCCCCAGTCACCATTATTGGGAGCATGGGGATGGCGCCAGTCTCTTCCGTGTGAATAGTAGAGGCAAAATCCCAGGTTCTTTTTGCGGCACTGGTCTGCCAGTTCTGCAACAAGGTCACGTTTGGCGGGGGAGTTGGTGCTTTTGAAGTCGGTATATTTTGAGTCGAAAAGGCAAAAACTGTCGTGGTGACGCGTGGTGATATTGATGTACTTCATCTCGGCCTCCAGTGCCAGATCGGTGATGAAGTCGGCGTCAAACTTCTCTGCGGTGAACCGGTCCTTGAGTTTTTCATATTCGGCAACAGGAATTTTCTCCCGGAACTGGACCCATTCACCTCTTCCGAGAAGCGAGTAGAGCCCGTAATGCATAAACAGCCCGAACCTGGCGTTGGAAAACCATGCCAGAGCCGCCGCACGGGGATCGGTTTGATACAGTGTCTCGTACTGTCGCAAATAGGAAGGAACGGGAGATTGGTTGGAGGAACGTAACGTATTTCCGCAAGCGCTAAGGCCGATGGCGGCGGTTCCTGCGGCGGCGGCTTTTAAGAAGTTCCGTCTGCTTATGGTATTATATTCGTTCATAACTCTATCTCCTCTGACCGGGTTCCGTTGAAATTAAACAGTTGATCATTTTGCGGCTCTTGTAAAAAACTTACAGTTCCCTGTTTATATGTCCTCGAAGTGTTTCAGTCAAGTTGTAACTGAGGTTTTTTTAAGACTTGGATGATCCTGATATTGGCCGTGGGGAAGGCGTATTTTTTCAAATCGTTGGGACTTACCCATTTGACCGTGTCGCAGCCGAGGGGCTTGGCGGTTCCTGATTTGTACTCACATAGGTAGGCGTGGAGGGTGATCTTGAAATGGGAGTAGGTGTGCTTGACGATGCAGAGCTTTTTGCCGACGTTGATATTAATACCGGTTTCTTCTTTGACTTCGCGGGCGACGGCGGCTTTGAAGGATTCGTTTTTCTTCTTTTTGCCGCCGGGGAACTCCCACAGGCCGCCGAGCAGGGCGTTTTGTCTGCGTTTATCGATTAGGATTTTGCCATCTTTGAAGACAATGCCGACCACGATGGTGTAGTGCGGCAGGGGGGCTTGCTTTTGTTTGAAGGGCAGTTCGTTCTGACGGCCGGTTTTATTTGCCTGACAATAATTTCTTAGCGGACAAATCGGACATGATGGGTTCTGCGGTGTGCAGACCATCGCGCCCAGTTCCATCATGGCCTCGTTAAAGTCGCCGGGGTGCTTGGTATGCACCAGCGTCTCAGCGAGTTGCCAGAGTTGTTTCTTTGTAGTGTCATCTTTAGGATTAGTGTCAATACAGAACAATCGGCACAGTACACGGATGACATTGCCGTCGAGGATGGGGGCGGGCTTGTTAAAAGCAATACTGGCAACCGCCCCGGCGGTGTAACGGCCGATACCCGGGATTTCCTGTAGTTCCTCAACCGTATCCGGCAGTTGCCCGCCGCAATCACTGACGATGAGTTTAGCGGCTTTGTGCAGATTCCGCCCCCGGCTGTAATAACCAAGACCTTCCCAGTGTTTCAACACCGTATCCTGTTTGGCGTGAGCCAGTTTTTCAACGGTGGGAAAGCGTTTCATAAACCGGTTAAAATACGGTACCACCGTAGCGACCTGCGTCTGCTGGAGCATAATCTCCGACACCCACACCGCATACGGCGTACGGTTCTTCCGCCATGGCAAATCCCGTGCATTCGCACGAAACCATTTGAGTAAGGCATTCTGAATTTTAGTTGCTTGGAGTATTGTCGTCATTAGAGGATTGTTTTATGGCGGGCAGAAAAGCATCAAGAATTTGTCGCTTTTGTCTTAATATAAGTGGAAGTATGATACTTAAAAGGAGCATGTACAAAGCAAGGAAAGAATGCATACCTAGGGAGCATCCCCTCTCGAAACAAAATTGACCGTATTCGTGAAGATTAATTATCTCTCCGGATGCTGACAATTCTGATATTTTATCAATTCCGGTTTGCGCCCTAGTATAAAATAAGTATGCTCCTACAATGGAAACGGCCATACTAAATAAAAAAATAACCAAACAAAGTGTTAGGCCTTTTTGCCCGTATGTATAACTGATAACGGCTTTTTTTTGGAGTTCATTCAGACTATCAAAAGAAAGGTCATATTTTGAGATGAATTTTTGTGCCGTTTTAATCTTGGACTCAGAATATTTTTTCTGTTTCATGGCTATCCTTCCTTTTGGCTATAGACTGAGGCATATTATATTGCCCTTTCAGGGCGAAAAATTTTAATGGTTACCTCTTACCCAAGGCGTTGCCCTGGGCTATATTACGGCGGCCTTTCAGGCCATTTTAATGAATTCTGTAAATCCCGTTAATCCCATTCGGCTTCGCTCAGGGCAAGCTCTGTCAAAAAATTCGATGTCCTCAGTGTCCTCGGTGGTTAATTTTTATATGTTCGCTATTGCGGGGCTTTGAGTTCTTCGATTTTTGGCAGGTCTTTTAGGGTGTTGAGGCCGAAGACATCGAGGAATTTCTTTGTTGTGCCGTAGAGCATGGGACGGCCGATGACCTCGGCGCGGCCGACGATCTTGACCATACCCTTGTACATCAGGTTTCGCAGGATCTCGCCGGAAGCGACGCCGCGGATGGCTTCGATGTCGGCGCGAATGATGGGCTGCTTATAGGCCACAATCGCCAACGTTTCCAGTGCGGCGGGGGTGAGCTTGTTGTCCGAGCGAACCTTGATGAGCTTGGTGATCCACGAATTGAAGACCGACAGTGTCATCATCTGGTAGCCGCCGGAGATTTTCTCGATGCGGAACGCCCGTCCAGTGTCACGGTAAGTCTTGTTCAGACGCTTGACGCAGGCATTGACCTCTTTGACCGAGCCGGCCTCGGCAATATCCACCAGCCGCTTGGGGCTGAGCGGCTCATCACTGGCAAACAACACCGCCTCGATGACCGTCTCCAGCGTGGCCTCGAAATCCTCGGGCGTTTCGGTGTCCTGTTCTTCCGTCTCGTCTTCGATATCCGCCTTGACCGGCACATCCTCGGCCGCGTCCTCTATTGGCTCAACTTTCGCCGATTCATCCCAGTCAGTCTTGTCGGTTATCTCCTGAAATCGGGGCTGTTCAATTTCAATATTTTCATCTGTCTTCATTACAGCTTCCGTAATTCATAATTAAAAATTCAAAATTTATAATTAGATATTGATCCATCTAAATGGATCGATGTCTTTCTTGCTGATGCGGATAGTAACGTTTTTGAGCCGTTTTTTCAATTGTTTTGCCAGATTTTTCAAGGCAAACCGCTCAGATACCGTATGGGACAGACAAATGCAGGTCAATCCGGCCTCCTGTGCGGCCAGGGCCTGGTGGTGCTTGAGTTCGCCGGTCAGATACAGGTCCGCCCCCTGTGCGATGACGGAATTGATGATTTTGCCGCAGGAACCCGCACAAACGGCGGCTTTTAGGACGGTTCGCCGCTGCGGGCCGACGAGGCCGACAGCGTTGCAGCCAGTCGCGGCTTTGATGTTTTTGATGGCGGTTTGCATGGACAGCGGCTTTTTGAGCGTGCCGATGCGGCCAAGCCCGATCTTATTTTCGATGTCGCAATGCTGAAATACGTCGAACGCGGGTGTTTCGTAAGGGTGACTTGCTCGCAGGGCGGCAATCACCGCGGCGACTTTGGCCGAGGGGACGACCGTTTCCAGCTTGATCTCGTGGACGCTTTCAACTTTGCCGCGTTTGCCGATGGTGGGATTGGAGCCGGCCAGCGGTTTGAAGGTGCCGGTACCGCCCGATTGGAAACCGCAGTGGGAGTAATTGCCAATGGCTCCTGCTCCGGCGGCATAAAGCGCCTCTACGACTTTATTGACCGCATCAGCCGGTACGAATGTGATCACTTTATACTGCGGTCCAGCCGGATCGGCGACATAATCACCTATGGGCTCAGTGTTCTCCATGCCGAGAAGGTTTGCCAGCAGATCATTAACCCCGCCGACCGCAACATCCAGCGCGGTGTGAATGCAGAACACACTGATGCCGGATTGAATCAGGTCATAAATATGAGCCGTCTCGCCGTCAGCGGTCACACACTTGAGCCCATCCCAGATGATCGGATGATACGCCAGTATCAAATCGGCCTTTTGCGCTTTGGCTTCGGCAACGACCGCTTGAGTCGTGTCAATCGTCAAAAGAATGTTCTTGATGTTCTTAGCAGGATTCCCAATCAGTAATCCAACATTATCCCAATCTTGCGCCAACCCCAACGGTGCAATCTGTTCAACAGTTTCTTTTATCTGTTTGATTTTCATCTTTTCTTCTTTCGTTTTATGCCACCCCTTCGGGATTCAATTTGTGTTGTCGATCCTTTTCCGGCGATTAAAACCGCCGGCTCTTATTATTGTTATAGTATCTTTTCCGGGGGTTGAAACCCCCGGCTATTGTACTTGGTACCTTCGGGACAAAGATTTAATCTCGTTTTTCATTAAGTCGTACTTTGTATTTCTCTGCAATTTGTTTTGTAATTTTCCCCGGTTTTCCGTCTGCGACGGTGTGGGCTTCGATGGACGTGACGGGCAGGACCTCCATGATGACGTTGGTCAGGAAGACTTCATCTGCTTCGAGCAGGTCGCCGATTTGCAGCGGGGTTTCGTGGCAGGGGATGTTTTCTTGCTCGGCGATTTCCAAAACCGTCTTACGCGCGATCCCCGGTAGGATCGGCGTCTGCACCGGCGGGGTGTAAAGCTGGCCGTCTTTGACGAGAAAGACATTGCTGATGGAGCCTTCGGCGAGGAAGTTTTCAGTCGTAAACCACAGGGCCTCGGCGGCGAGTTTTTCGTGGGCATTTTTCAATGCTGTCAGCCGGGGGCCGTAGCAGGTGGTTTTGTGCCCGCAGAAGGGGTCCTTGGGATTTTGTCGAAAGTCCGTCAGCGTCACTCGCACGCCTTTTTCGTAATACTCCGCCGGGTAGGGCGTAAAGTCCGTCGCGGTGATCAGCAGATTCGTGGTTGTCGTGCCGTCGGGTTTGACCGCTCCGTTGCTGATTTGCAGCCGTAGCCGCGCCTCGTTGAGCTTATTGGCGGTCAGTACCTCGTCGATGCCCTGTCGAATCTGTTCATCGGTGTATCTGTTGGCGATGGCCAGCGTTTCGGCGCTGGTGTTAATCCGCCGCAGGTGGTCATTCAGCCGGAACACTGTACCATCCACCGCCCGCATCGTCTCAAACAGCCCGATGCCGTAAAGATAGCTGCTGTCGGTTATGGCCACATCCGCCGCGGCTGCCTTGATAATCTCACCGTTTAAGAATACTTTTTCCATGACGTTTGCCTTGATAAAAAGTCCATTTGATATGCTACTATAAGATAAGCAGGGCGTCAAATACAGAAAAAAGACGTGCTATCTAGAGGCGTCGGTGAAGGCCCCAAGATAGGGTTTGAGTTGCTCGACAAGTAATTGTGTGAACAATGTCCGCCCCTCGCCGCGGTTTAAGTGGTCGCCGTCGGCGTAATGTTCAAGCGTAAGCCGTGTGTCTTCGCTGAAATCAATCAGGGGCACCTGTTCCTTGCCGCACCATTGTTTCAGGTCGCGGATGTACCCGTCAAGTCCCGCGGGCGTCGGCAATCCTTCCACTTCGCGTCTGCGTTTGACCCGTACCAGGACCAGCCGGACATTATTCGCGCGGGCCATTTCAACCATTGCCGGCAAAAATGAAACCAGCAGCGATTTTTGGAAATCATACAGGTTTTTATTCGTGACCGCTTCGGATTTCAACTGTGCATTGCCAAGTTCTTCGGCCAGCAGGTTATCGACACCAAACAATCGCTGAATATTTTGGTTGACACTTTCGACGTCCGGGTGCCCGTATATCGAGCCGACACACAACTTGACATTGGATTCAAGGGCTTTTTTGAGATGCTCTCTTTTTTGAAATAACGACCAGTTCTGATTGAGCTGATACGTCAGCGGATTCATTGCGTTCAGATAGGCCAGTCGTTCCAGCAACGGCTCATCCGGTCCGGTCAATTCATCGACTCCTCTTTTGTACTCGCCTGTAACACGAAAAGTCGGGTCCGTCAGGTAATGGTCCCGGAAAAAAATCACCACCGTTTGAGGCCTCGGCGAAGCCGGGATGATGACATTTTTCAATGCCAGATACCAAATCGCAGAGGACCATCCGCCCCCCCACAGTTTCAGAGTGCGCAGCCCGGTCTGCTGCATAAACAACTGTTCATCCACACCTTCACCGAGCATTGAATTGCCTAACAGAATGACCTGTGGCTTGACCTGTTTCAGCATCGCCGGATATCGGTTGGTGATGGTTGGACTGCGTTCAATAACATTTTTGGAAGGGGTTCCGGCCAGCAGCGTCAATGCGCCAACAACTGTCATGACGATAAGCAGCGATACAATACAACGCAAAATGTGCGGCGTGTGCACCGGCGTTACCATTTTAGCCGAGGCGTTCTTTTTTCTCTTACGATGTTTATTGATCTGTCGGACCATAATCGATTTTGTACCGTCAAAACTGAAAATAAATAAAATCCTGCCCGCCGCTTCGGGAAAAAACAACAATAATAACAATCGCCAGAGCACAGAATACCGAATGTGCCAGCGGGATTTTCTGTGCATACCGGTCCAGAAGGGCCAGTACGGCCAGTGGAATACAGTAAATCGTGGTCATGACGAGGATATACAGCCCGACCACACCTCCCGGCGCAAACAGATCCAATCTGGCCCCGTCAAAGAGTGCCCGATACAGCCAGCCCATGCTGGGGGTGCGAAACAGCAGCCATCCAAACAGTGTCAGGGAAAACATGACCGCCCATGCCGCGATGGTTTTCAATCGGCCGACCGGTTTCCAGTGGCCGCCTTTGCCTAATTTGTGGTAGATGAAGACAAGTACACCGTGAAAAAGTCCCCACCAGATAAAATGCCAGGCGGCCCCGTGCCACAAACCAGCCAATCCCATGGTTACAAACACGATACTGAAAAAATGGAACGATCCCTTTACCCGTGAACCGCCCAGCGGAATGTACAGGTAGTCGCGGATCCAGCTCGAAAAGGAGATATGCCAGCGCCGCCAGAAGTCCGAAGGCGATATGGCAAGGTAGGGGGACTTAAAATTTTCCATCAGGTCAAAACCCAGCAGGCGGGCACTGCCTCGCGCGATATCCGTGTATCCGGAAAAATCCATATAGATTTGAATCGCAAATGCCACGGTTGCCGCAAACAGCAAAAAGAGCGAGGGTTGGTACAGCATATAGACCTTGTCAACAAAAATCGCAACATTATCTGCGATGACCATTTTTTTCAGAAAGCCGCGGATCAGCAGCGGCCAAGCGGTCGAAAACATCTGCCAATCCCAGCGACGGGAATTTTCGACCTGCGGCAGGAGCCGTTTGGCACGTTCAATTGGCCCTGCGACAAGCTGCGGAAAGAACGATACAAACAATGCGAAGTCCAGAAAGTTTTTACGCGGCTGGAGTTCGCCTTTGCAGATGTCGATGGTATAGCTTAAGGTTTGAAAGGTATAAAACGAAATGCCGACCGGCAAATAAATTTGAAAGGTGATGGGGTGCAGGTCCATTCCCAGCTTCAAAAAGAACGCTTGGAAATTGTCCGCGAAGAAATTGAAATATTTAAAGACGCCCAGCATCCCCAAATTGGCTGCGAGACTAATAACCAGCAGGAATTTCTTTTTGTCAGGAAACCGACCCATTCCCAATCCGCACAGGTAGTCAACGATTGTTGAAACGGCAATCAGGATGCAGAACCAGGGATGAATGTAGCCATAGAAGATATAGCTGCCAACCAGCAGAATGGAATTTTGAATCGTTTTTCTGCCGGACACCCAGTACAGAAAAAAGACAATTGTTAAAAAAAGGATATAGGCGTAACTTGTAAAAATCACCTGCACATCACCAATAAAACTTAATTTCGTGTGATTGGATCACCAAGAGAATATTTATCCTATCAAAAACGAGTGGGTTATTCAAGCATTTCATTGGTAATCACCTCGATATGGCATTTGGGGATGGCGGCGATGAATTGTTTGCCGTATATTTTTCGCACGATGCGGCTGTCGAGCACGACGACCATGCCGGAGTCGCTTTTGTTGCGGATCAGACGGCCGAAGCCCTGTTTGAATTTGATGATTGCCATGGGCAGTTGGTACGAAAAGAACGGGTTCTGTCCCTGCTGTTTCAGCAACTCGATGCGTCCGGCGATGAGCGGATGGTTCGGTACCGCAAACGGCAGTTTGACGATGATGACATTGGACAAACTCTCGCCCGGCACATCCACCCCTTGCCAGAAGCTGTCCGTGCCGAAAAGCACACTTCGTGTGTCCTGTTTGAAATGCTCCAACAGGCGGGCACGGTCGATGCCGCCGCCCTGAGTCAGCAACTGCATTTTCTGTTCAGCCAGCCAGTCGGTGAGCGTCTCGGCGGTGGTTTTAAGCATGGCATAACTGGTGAAGAGTACAAAGGCCCGGCCGTCGCTTTTCAGAAGATATTTTTTGATTGCTTCGCACGCCACATCGAGAAAATCAGGGCTATTCGGATCCGGTAAATCCGACTCGATATACATCCGCACTTGTCGGGCGTAATCGAACGGCGAGCCGACCTGCAAGGCCTCGAATGATTCCAGACCGAGACGGGTGACAAAGAATGCGAATCCCTCTTTTTCCGAGCCGCCGAGCGATAGTGTCGCGCTGGTCAGCACCACCGACTCATATTCATCGAACAGCGTTCGTTTCAGGTGCGGCCCGACATCCAGCGGCGCACAACGCAGCAGGATTTTTTTACGGTGATTGGATTCGATCTCGACCCAGTAAACACAACCGTCTTTGCGTTGCAGGATAAAATCGTTCAGGTCCGTCTCAATCGTCTCCAACTGGTCGGCGTAGCGCAGCCATTCAGATGCGTCGTCTTCGCTTTTGGTCCGCTTGCTCATATTTGCCAGTTCCAGCCGAAGCTGCTTGAGCGTCGGCCCCAGGTTATTCTCGACAAATTCCGCTTCGCAACGTCCGTTATTGTCCTGTCCTGCGTGAGCATACCACGCCTGCACCTGGGCGAAAAAGACCTGCGCGGCCTGGCGGCACTTTTTCACAAAATCCTTTGCAGTATCCGTATCCTGGCCAAACGCCAGCATCCCCTTACGTTTTCGCGGGTTGTACAGCCGGTCCAGCAGGTACGTCAATCCGAACTGGCTGATGCGAATCCCGAAATGGTCCTCGGCGACATGTTCGACATTATGCGCCTCATCGAGAATGACACAGCGATAATCCGGCAGGACACCAACGCCTGCTTCCTTGAGAACTAGATCGCTGAACAGCAGGGCGTGGTTGGCGACGATGATGTCGGCGGTTTCAAGTTGACGCCGCGTGCGCCAGTAAAAGCATTTTTGATAATAATTGCATTTTCGCCCCTGGCAGTTGCCGTGTTCGCTTCGGACGGCCTGCCAGATTTCAGCCGACGGAACAAAATCCAGTTCACTCATCGAGCCGTCAACGGTTTCCTCGGCCCACTCCGCAATCAGCCCCAGTTCACGAGTGTCTTCGTCGAATAAACTGGCTCGTCGTTTGATGGCATAGTCCAATCGGCGTTTGCACAGGTAATGTCCGCGTCCCTTCGCCAGTCGGGCCGTAAATCTTTCGGGAAGGATGCTTGCGAGAAAGGGGATATCTTTTTCAATGAGCTGCTGCTGTAAATTGATGGTGTGGGTACTGATGAGGACTTTTCCCTTCTGGGCAATCGCCAAGTCGATGGCACCGGCCAGGTATGCGAAACTTTTGCCCACGCCCGTTCCGGCCTCAACCATCAGATGATATCCGCTCCGTATGGCCTCCTGCACACGCCGGGCCATGACTATCTGTTCCGGACGGGACTCAAAGTTCGGCCATTGCGTGGCGATCAGGCCGGCCGGCCCCAGCAGGGCATCGGCTTCGAGTCCGTGCTGATGTGCAAATGAGATCACCGGCGCTCCTTCATAGGTTATTTCAACACGTCTTCGGGGTCGATGATGTTTTTAAGAACCTTTACGGCTTTGCTGTCCGGCATCGCGGCTTTGGCGATGTTGATGGTCTCCTTGGCGCGAACGGCCTTACCGTCCTGATAGGAGACATAAGCCAGCAGGAGTGCCAGTTCCCCCGAACCGCTGCGCTGCTGCCATGTGGACAACTCCAGTACACGATTTTCAAAGACATCTCTGTCGCCGATAAACGCGGCCAGGTCATATTTTTTCAATGCTTCCCTGGAATCCAGTTCCATGGAACGGCTCAGATAATAGGCGCTGCTCATGTACTCTCCCGCCGCGAAGAGCGAAAATGATCGTCCTAAATAGCCCCGTACATCTTCCGGTTTCCAGATATTGGCCAGTGCGTACGTATCGGCGGCCTTATAAAACTGTCCCTCTTGGATAAAGTTCTCGGCCGTATTCATATAGGTTGCAAACTTTTCCTCCGCCAGGGATGCGAATGTCTCATGTTCGCCCAGAATCTTTCTTCCTTTTGCGGGGTCTATCATTTTGGAGTCGACTTTCGGCAGCAGATCCGTTTGAGGACTGGCGTAATCTTTTGGTTTGGATTCAGCCGTCGAGGATGTCCCGTCTTTTGCTTCTGCTTGGTCGGAAGCGAATTCCTGTTCCTTGAGGGCTTCGTCATATTGCTGTTGAAGCTCGGCCAGTACGTCCTGTACGGATTTTAAGCCCGGTTCGGTTGTTTCCTTGGCTTGTTCGCTGTCTTGTGTTTCGTTTTCTTCAGGAACCGGGGTCAGATCAAAGAAATTCTTTTCCGGGGTCTTTATCTCATCCGAGAGGGCAGCATCCTCTTCGGCTTGTTGCTTCAGTTGTTCCCGTCTGGCCAGAATCTGCTCCAGGTCCATATTATTGGCTGACAGGGGGCGCTCTCGATACTGCATATAAACCGAAGTGTCGATTGGTTGCGGGATCGTATAAGAGGAACTTTGCCCCTGTCCTGTTAGAACCGGCGACGAAAGTCCCGATGTTCCGTCCGGTCGCCGGTACGAAGAGACTGTTCGCCCGGGATCATAATAGCTGCGTGTTTGTCCGGGGTTTCGATCATTGATGATCGGATCCTCGGATCGCCGAAGGAAGTTGCTGACCGCACTGGAACCGGAATTACTTCCATAGGCGCCGGTATAATAACTGGAGCCATAGGGAACAACGCCGCGAAAATACTTCATTCCGCTGACGTTGCCGGTGACGATGTCGTTACTGCTTCGGCCATAGGCGTTGGGGCCGGAGATAAACCGCTGCCGCTGCCCCGAAGAAGCGGGTGCACTGGAGCGGATACCGACATTCGGGTTTTCGACGGCCCGGCAGGGTGTCAATATCGAAAGAAAAAAGATGACACTCAACATTGCTTTCATATTTGTCTTCATGGTTATGCTTTCAAAAATTCGCCACAAAGGCCGTTATTGTCGTTTTTCATACGTTTGATACCGAGGGCTTTCCGCCCAGTTCAGTTTTTCAGCCAGCGTGTCCCACTGCGTTCGCAGCGGGTTATTCACGACTAAAAACTGGCCGGCGTGTTTTCGGATTTCGATCCGGTCGCCGGCCTGCAATTTCTGCTGAACCTGTCCATCCAGCAGCAGGGTGGTCCGTTCATTGATTCGCACCAGCTCGATTCGCAGTTGGCTGTCGGCATTGATGACAATAGGGCGAAAACTCAACGAATGCGGGCACAGCGGCGTAATCACCATCGCCGACAGATTGGCAGACAAAATGGGGCCTCCCGCGGACAGATTGTATGCGGTTGAGCCGGTAGGGGTTGAAATAACCATTCCGTCCCCGATGCACACTGCCGGCTTTTGTTTGTCAACAGCCAGTTTCATCTCAATCATGTTGAACGGGGCGCCCGCCGTAATGACTGCATCGTTGACCCCGGTAGATTCGAATACGGACTGACCGTCGCGAAAAACATGACAGAGCATAATCATCCGTTTCTCAATGAGCACATCCCCTGTTAATATACGATCAAACTGGGCGGTAAGTTCCTCGATGCTGAATTCAGCCAGAAAACCCAGTTTTCCCACATTGACCCCGACCACCGGTACCTTGGTCTCGCAGAGTTGTCGTGCCGCCCCCAAAATAGTACCATCTCCGCCGAAAACGACGGCGTAATCAGCATTTTTGAGGACATCCACCGAGCAAACCGTCTCCAGGCAGTTCGACAAAATTTCAATTTTTCCCTCTGTGAATCGAACAAATTGCTCCATGGTCTCAATGGCATGGGGCCGTTTCGGATCCGCAAACAGGATAAGTTTAGGTTGTTTCATTTGAGTTTCTGGTCAAAAGTCTCGTGTTTCAGGCCTCAAACTTCAGGCCTGTATAAGACTTATCGACAGTTTTAGACTGAAATTTAAGCTTTTTAATGGTTTCAGCGATCTGTTTTGCGCCGATTTTCATCCAGTCGAGTTGTTTGCTGCGCGGGGCCGCCGGGATGAAGAGATCCGGCCCGCCCAGCAAGACCGTCTTGCCGATGCTGTTATGCAGGTCTTGCCGGTTTGATTCGCCGGTCGCCTGCAGTGCCTGCTCAATGACGGCGGTCCCAAAACCGCAGGCGACACTGTTATCTTCGACCAGCAGGACGGTTTTGTTCTGGGCAAATAACTCCAGAATAGCCGGATCGATTGGCTTGACGAAGCGGGCATTGATGACGGTGACCGAAATGCCTTCGTCTTCCAGCATTGCCGCCGCGTCCATGGCCTGTTTCAGGATCGGTCCGATCGTTACAATGGCGAATTCCGAATTGCCGTGACGAAGCCGGACGGACTTGCCCAATTCATACGGGATGTCATTTCCTTCAACCACCGGGACGGTGTCTTTGGGGTACCGAATCGCGACCGGCGTATTTCCTGCTGCGGCCGATGCCAGAGCGTTTTTAAGCTCGCTCTCATCGGCGGGGGCCGCGATAGTCATGTTAGGCAGCATCCGCAAATAACCCAAGTCGTACATCCCGTGGTGCGTCGGTCCGTCATTGCCGACCAGGCCGGCCCGGTCGATGCAGAACGTTACCGGCAGATTCTGCAGGGCGACCTCCTGAAATATCTGGTCGAAGCTGCGCTGCAGAAATGTCGAGTAAATGCAGACAAAGGGCCGCAGGCCCTGTTTAGCCATACCCGCGGCGATATCGACCGCGACACTTTCGGCAATCCCCACATCAAAATAACGATTTGGGAATTTCTCGCGAAATTTGATCAACCCCGTCCCGTCCGGCATCGCCGCGGTAATCGCAATCACACGGCTGTCCTTTTCGCCAAGTTCGGTAATCGCATCGCTGAACGCGGCGGTAAAACCACGTTTCGTCGCGGCCGCTTGTTCTGTTACGCCATTCACCTCAAACGGCCCGGTACTGTGATACTTGCAGGGGTTTTCGTCTGCCGGGTCGTAACCCTTTCCCTTGCGTGTGTAAACGTGCAGGATCGCCGGGGTATGCAGGTGCGAAAGGGCCTCGAACAGTTCAATCAGCGAGCCGATATCGTGGCCGTCCACCGGGCCGAAATAGGGAATGTTCATACTCTCAAACAGCCGGCTGGGCGTGTTGGCCATGCGAAGGGTCCGCTTGAAATTCTCAACCGCCTCCTCCATACGTCTGCCCACCAGCGGCAGGTGTTCGAGGATGCGGTTGGTGGTGTTGCGGATATCCTCATAAGTATGGCTGAGCCGTACCTTGGCGAGGAACTTGGCCATGGCCCCCTGGGTTACATCGATGGCCATGGAATTGTCGTTCAGAATGATCAGCAGTTGCCGTTTGGCCAGGCCCAGATTGTTCAGGGCCTCAAACGACAGGCCGTTGACGATGCTGGCGTCACCGACGAGGGCAACGATTTTTTCATCACTTTTGTGATGCTGTGCCCCGAGAGCCATTCCCAGTGCCGTTGAGATGGAGGTACCCGCGTGCCCGACGCTGAACACGTCATAGTCGCTCTCGGCCGGGTTGGGAAAACCGCTGAGACCGTTTTCCTGCCGGAGCTTGGAAAAGTCGTCCCGGCGTCCGGTCAGGATTTTGTGGGCATAGCATTGATGTCCCACATCCCATAACAGCCGGTCTTTTTTGAAGTCAAACACCCGGTGCATCGCGATGGTCATCTCGATAACGCCCAGGTTGCTGGCCAGGTGCCCGCCGGTCTGGCTGACCGAATGCGTGATGAACTCGCGCATTTCGTCGGCTAATTGTGTCAAATCTTCAACCGAAAGACCCGCCAGGTCCTTCGGACTGTTTATCGTTTCAAGCAGTGTGCTCATGATACCTCGAAATCAAGACAGTATTATTCTGATATCTAAACCTTTATCTTACCCGCTTTGGGACATCTTTTCAAACAGCTTTAAAATATAGAGCCAATACCCCAAAGTGTCGGCATAAGGGCAAAAAAAAAGAAAAAAAGTGAAACGGTTTCATAATTTGCGCGTCTTATCTACCAGAAGACAGCATTAATGCGGCAGAAAGGGCTGTTGAACCCCTTGAAAAAAGGGGTTTTTTCTTGTAAATTTTCTATTTTGGATTATGTTAAGACACAATTAAAGGAAATTAAACAGGTATTGAACATGATTTAAGGAGAGAATGACATGGCAAACGGAATTTCTGAAAAAAGCGGCATCGCGTGTTTACTGTTTCTGTTACTGCTTGGGCCTTTGGGCTTGCACCGGTTTTATGTGGGCAAGGTCGGCACCGGGGTTTTGTTTCTGCTGACGTGCGGCGGTTTGGGACTGTGGTGGCTGATTGATCTGATCATCGTTATCGTCGGCTCCTTTACCGACGCCAATGGAGCCGCCGTTAAACTGGGCAAGTAAATCTCAGGAGGTTATATAATGACAAACGGAGCAGTCGGTGGGGCAACAGCGGCCGCATACGCGGCTGCAGTTGGCAATGCAATTAAGGCCACAGGAGCGATCATTCATGTCGAGACGAATGAATTCATGAATTTGCTTCAGCGCAGCGAGGCCCCTTTGGTCGTGTTCTCTCAGGCGGGCATGTTCAAGAAGAACCAATATCTGACTGCATACAAGGGCCTGATTTTTTACACAAAAACATCAACGCCGTTGGCTTTTCCAACGAGCATTGAGCGGATTCAGGCAAAAAAGATATGGATTCCGAACATGTAGTCAATGATAACAAGACTTTAAAGGACGGCAAAATGAGATGGAGATTATTCGTGTGTATCAGTTTGATGGGTGTCGTCTTAGGATGTTCCCAAAAGGAAGATGCTCCTGAATCGCCTGCGGACTCCGTACAATCTGATATGAAAACGGACGACCCGGGTAATACGGCTAATGAACCGGCGGTTAAGCTTATAACTTTTGATCACGTTCTCCAGCTTTATGCCGGTGGGCAGCAGGATAAGGCCGTTGATTTGTTTCTTAAAATCCAATGGGACCAGCCGGATATCTTTGCACAGGATTCGGTTTTTCAAATTTCAGAGGCAGAATTTGTCGGATCGCCAAGGAGCGAGCAAGAGCAGATTTCTCAGAAAGCTTCAAACGTGTCAAAAGAGGTCAAGGCACTTGCAAAATATACCATCCAGCAGGCCAAAGAGCAGGGCGGATACGAACCGACACGGAATGCACTTATTGCCTGCGGCAAACGGCTGTCGCAGGATGATCAACTGCTGTTAATTCAGATGGTTGGGAAAGCGGTTGTCGGATATACAGAGAAAGAACTGCCGGTCTGGTGAGTGATAGGAGCTATGTTATGACCAAACGTGAAATTGCGTCACTTGTAATTAGACTGATGGGTGTGTTTATTCTACTCAAAAGTATTGGTTATGTACCGAGTGTTTTCGGGGCTTTTTACAGTATGGCCCAGATGGAAAACTCGGAGGTCTTTAACAAATTCCTCTACGGTATTATGATAATCGTTGGGGCAGTCCTGCCATTGGCTTGGTCTGTTTTGATTATTATTTTCAGTGACAAGGCGGCGGCGTGGCTGATCAAAGACAATAATGCGATCGAGAAACCGGAAACTTCAATTAACAAACAGGATGTCATGGTCATCGCGGTAAGTTGCATCGGTTTATATTTTGTCGTCGCTGCTGCACCCATGCTGATACGTGCTCTGAGTATCTACCCGATGTACACTCGCAGTGGCGCATTGCATTCCCGGTTCTGGATTATCGTAAGGGACTTGATTGCTCCGGCTGTCCAAGTTGCCCTTGGTCTATGGCTGTTTGTCGGCCCCGAAGGCATCGTCAAACTCTGGAAAAAGATCAGAAGCTAATATCTCGGAGATAATATCATGGCAAAATGTCCGTATTGCGAAAAACCGGTTACGCTTACGGCGGGGCCAAATGAAGTTGGCCGTCAAGACAAGGGCTTGGGTTTTTGGAGAAAAGAATCCATGTATTCCTGTCCGCATTGCCGTAAGGTGCTGGGGTTTGCCAATATGGTACGTGGTTGATTGTCGGACGTTTACGGCAATCAACCGCAAAACGCATCCAGCAGGGTATCGAGCCAGGCGGTGTTTGGCGGGATGTTGTCATATCCGGCTCGGATTTGCTCAGGGGTTTGGATATGGGGGGCATCGACCAGTTCATGGGCGCAGTATTTCAGCATCTTTTCGATACTTTCTTCCGAATATTCCATGTGAAACTGCAAGCCCAGCGCATTCTCGCCATATTGGAATGCCTGATTTTCGCAGACACTGCCGGATGCAAGCTGAACCGCTCCCGGCGGGATTGAATACGTATCGCCATGCCACTGAAAGACCGTCATCTCCGGCGGCAGGGCGGAAAACACCTTCGTTTGTATCGCCTCCGGCGTCCGTCTGACCGTATGCCAGCCGATTTCCTTATGGGCATTGGCAGTAACCTGTCCGCCTAACACATCGGCAAGAAGCTGGGCGCCAAGACAGACTCCAATAACTTTCTTTCCCGCATCAATCGCCTTGCGAATAAACGCCTTTTCCGCGACCAGCCAGGGATAATCGTCATGTTCATACACATTCATCGGTCCGCCCATGATCGCCAGCATGTCAAACTGTTCCAGGGGCGGCAGGGTCTCATCCTTGAAAAAATGGGTATAGGTGAGCGAATAACCGCGCAGTTTCGCCCACCGACCGATATTAGCGGCATCTTCAAACGGCACATGTGCCAGACAATGCATATTCATACGATGCGAGCACTTCCTTTCAGTTTATGCATGGGCATATTGCTTCTGACAGTGCGACCGATGAATCAGCTCAAGCAAGGTGTCTTCCTGCGTTGTGTCTGCGTGCAGACCGAGCTGAGATAAAATCCGACGAAGAGCGGTTCGTCCCCCGAACTCGCCGTCACATAACGTTGCGACGGCGGATTCAGTCGGGCACGTTGGGTGATGTTCGGGTTTTCTGTTCATGGTTACACCTGTAAATAATTTTTTTTCGTTCCGGGTTACTATTACCAATTATCATGTATAAGTACAATGCATATTTTATGCCGATGTTTCATTAAAAATAGAGATTTCGGGAAAAACATGCAAAAACGGTGATTTTTACATGTTCCAAAAGTTTTTTAGGGAACATCGAATGGCCAATGGGATATATCAATAGGGTGGCGTATATACAAAAACGTAAACAAAATCGTCCATTATACAAAATTGTAAAACTTGCTTACTTAAACGCCTCAATCGTCCCGCCGGCAACGAGGTCTTCAGTATCATTATAAACCACCAGTTTTTGACCCGGTGTGGGGGCGAATTGGGGCTTTTCAAAGCGGACGGTGAAGCCCGAATCTGTGACGTTGGTGACTTCGCAGGGATGGGTTGGGCCGTAGGAGCGGAGTTTACCATGCAGGATTTGGCAGGTTTTGAGCTGTTCCGGAATCAGCACGTTGATTTCACCGGCACTGATGGTGTGGTAGCTCAGTTGATCGCGGGTGCCCAGCGTGACGGTGTTGGCTTTGGCGTCGATGCAGGCAACGTACACCGGTTCTCCCGCGGCGTACCCCAAGCCGCGGCGCTGGCCAAGTGTGTAGTGGGCGATGCCCTTATGCGTACCGATTGTCTTGCCGTCGATATCCAGCAGGTCGCCGGGTGTTTCACCCTGGTTGAGGGCATTTCGGTAGTCGCCTTCTCCGGCGAAGCACAGTTCCATGCTTTCGGGCTTTTCAGCGACGCCAATGCCGATGCTGCGGGCGATGTCGCGCGTTTCGTCTTTGGTCAGATCTGCCAGCGGCAGCACAAAATGCGGCAGACGCCGGGCGGGGATGCCGTAGAGGAAATAACTTTGGTCCTTGACATGATTTCGCCCCCGGCGAAGATGAGCGTTGCTGTCAATATGGACGATTTCGGCATAGTGCCCGGTGGCGAGATAGTGGATGCCTAATTCTTTTTCCACCAGGTCCCAGATGAGCATAAATTTCAGGAATGTGTTGCAGTCCACACACGGATTTGGCGTTCGGCCCCGGCGGTATTCTTCACGGAAGCGATCGATGATCAATTCGTTAAACGGCACGGTTACATCCACAAAATAATGCGGCAAATTGATCTGGGCGCACACATACGCCGCATCCGCCCCGCAGCAGCCCCGTTTGTCCGTCCGGCAGGCCACAGGAATCCGCATCGTCACCCCCAATACATCCCAGCCCTGCTCCCGCAGCAAATGCGCGGTAACGCTACTGTCCACACCACCACTCATCATCACAACAATCTGTCGCGATGAGTCATTATTAGGTGCCCACGGTGCAATATTCGACGAAACCAATTCGAGCTTGTACTTATTCACAGAAGTGATAGTAAGGTGTCGCCTCTTGTCAATCAAGGCGATTATTTCTTCTTTGCCAACTGCGGCAGATGGTATTTTTCATGGATTCGCTTTAAATCCTTGACTTCCTTATCGGGATGCTTACTGTATTCCAGAGACAATTCATCCCGAATCTGTCTCATCATTTTTACGGCATCAATCTTCTTTTTCATTTAACACCTCACGAGGAGATCGGATATCGATGAGGGGATATCCCATTTTCATATTTACCGAATTATATAAACGTATACGATTCAGATTGACAATATGTTTAAAATTCCAGCTTACCAATACGTCCACATGTTTTGCTTCAGACGGAATTGGACATTTCCTGAAATTGAGTTAGTATGTATTTCAATGAAAGGAAATGGACGATGTCAAACAAACGGAAAAAGTTTTCACCGGAGCAAAAAGTACAGCTATTGCG
>Ga0272442_10003400_pt1 | contig 22359 bp, 22 predicted proteins | sample SSMForm2O_FD_200262 | JGI IMG/M metagenome (GOLD analysis project Ga0272442, IMG submission 200262) | Marine sediment archaeal communities from Little Sippewissett salt marsh, Falmouth, MA, United States - SSM-Form-2O | ecosystem: Environmental > Aquatic > Marine > Wetlands > Sediment ...
GCAAAGGAGGACGCGGCCGGGAGTATTATGGGCAGCCCTGCCTTTGCCTGGACCACGATGGTCACCACGGCAATGGTCCAGGCGAAGAGGACGAGCGATTCGAACATGTTGCTGAACGGCGCGCGGCCTGCCTCAACCCATCGGAGTCCCATGTAGACCGTCTGGAGGAGCGCGCCCGCGACGAGAAGCGACATCGAGACTGTCTGGAGCCATTTGGGCCTCGCGAAAAGCCCGATCGCCGCAACCACGAGTGCTGCCAGGTACGCTGCGAAACCTGCGTTGAAAAGGTGGGTCATGACGCGGCACCCTCCCCGGAACGGCCGTGCCCGTTGCCCCGGCACAGGTAGAGCACCATGGTGAGGCCGGTCAGCATCAAGGCGAACCCGGTGAACACCAGCGGCACGCTCGGGTCATTCACTACCTGGAGAGACGTCCACGCGAGATCGTACGGATTGTAGCTGAGCTGGTAGAACTTGTAGCCCTCGTGGGACAGGGGGGAATTGACTTCTATTGTGCCCTCGGTGAGAACATCGCCGCCGTCCAGTATCCTGATGGTGCTCGCGTAGCTCTTTACGGCGGTCTCTATCCTGTAGTACATCCGGAGCCTGGACAGCGCGGCGTTCGTCGAGCCCATGTTGAAGTCGGGATGGTAGGCGAACAGCCATTGCCTGTTGGTTACGCCCGCGCCGACTACCTGTACCAGGATTGCGGGATTCCTCGGCTCCTGCGAGCGGGTCGTAACCGTTCGGGTCCCGGTGTCGAGGACAAAGTCCGGCACCCGCCGGATGATACTTACACGGAACGAGTTGTCGGGGCCTATCTCTTCGTTCGGAGGCGCGAGCAGTTGCTCGGTTCCCGGCACCACCGGAAGCTTGGCCTGCAGCTGTCGCTCGGGCCAGATCACCAGGAGACCCTCGTCTGCCGGCTGCCGGTCTTGTTGTTCCGCGTATCGCTCGATCGTGAAATCGACGAGCTGAACATCGAAGGGCAGGGCGATCTCGCCCTTGGGCGAACGGAACGACGCGGCGCGCTGTCCCTCGCGCAGCGCCAGGGTTCCCCTCTGGCTCCACACCACGCGGACGACTCCGCCGGTTAGTATGAAGAGGATGCTGACGTGCGTGAGCACGGAGCCTACCGCCCGTCCGGTCATGCGGCCGGCTGTTCTGACGCTCGATGAGAAGCGCCGGAAGGTGCAGGCGAGCAGGCTCGCGGCCAGCACGCAGAGCAGCGCCACGAACCACCAGGAAGCGTAGATCCTGGCCATCCCCACGGCCTCGAGAACGGTGCCCACGGCGCAGGCCAGTGCTGTAACCAGCAGCAGGCCGAGCGCAAACTTGAACGAGGCCAGAAACTCGATGGTTCGTCTCATTACAGGTCCACCACGTTCCCGTTCTGGCTCTCTTGGTTCAAGGAAAAAGTGATTTCCTGCTTGTATGACGGCCGGAAAGCAATTAATGCCATCGGGGAATCCACGCCGCTTCTACCCGAGAAACCAATGACGGAGGCAAGACAATGGACAAAACATCCCATCCAGAGACCCTCGCGCTGCACGCCGGACAGGTGCCCGACCCCGCGACCGGGGCCAGGGCCGTTCCGGTATACCAGACGACCAGCTACGTCTTCAGGGACTCCGAGCACGCCGCGAGCCTGTTCGCGCTGAAGGAATTCGGGAACATCTATACGCGATTGATGAATCCGACGACCGATGTCGTAGAGAAGCGGATTGCCGCCCTGGAAGGGGGTACGGGTGCGATGCTAACGTCGAGCGGGATGTCGGCAATCTTCCTGGCGATACACAACATCGCGGTGGCGGGCGACCACGTCGTGAGTTCGTCCTCGCTGTACGGCGGAACGGATACGTGTTTCCGCTACACCATGCCTAAGCTGGGGTTGGAAGTGAGTTTCGTGGACGATGCGACGCCGGGCAAGATACGGGCGGCCATCAAGGACAACACCAGGGCCGTGTACATCGAGGCCGTCGGCAACCCGAAAGGGGACGTGCTCGATATCGCGGGGATCGCCGAAGTGGCCCACGCGGAGGGCGTTCCGCTTATCATCGACAACACGTTTGCGCCGATCCTGTGCCGTCCCATCGAACATGGGGCCGATGTAGTGATCCACTCGTGCACGAAATGGATAGGTGGACATGGAACTTCGATCGGCGGTGTAATCGTTGACAGCGGCAAGTTCGATTGGTCCACGGGCCGGTTTCCGGAGTTCACGACACCGGACGAAAGCTACCACGGCGTGGTCTACTGGGATGCGCTGAACGATGTGCCCGGCATGGGGAACGTGGCCTACATCATCAAGGCGCGTGTCCAGGGCATGAGGAACCTGGGGCCGTGCCCGAGTCCGTTCAATGCGTTCCTGTTCCTGCAGGGCCTCGAGACGCTGCCGATGCGGATACGACAGCAGAGCGCCAACGCGCTGGAGCTCGCGCAATGGCTGGAACAGCACGAAAAGGTCGAATGGGTCAGGTACACCGGTTTGCCCGGGCATCCGTCGCACGAAACGGCGAAGAAGTACCTGACAGGCGGCTTCGGAGCCGTGCTGGGTTTCGGCATCAGGGGCGGACGCGAAGCAGGACAGAAGTTCATCGATTCCGTGAAGCTCGCGAGCCATCTGGCGAATGTGGGAGACGCCAAGACTCTGGTCCTCCACCCGGCCTCGACAAGCCACCAGCAGATGACCGAAGAGGCACAGCGGGCGGCCGGGGTGACTCCGGAGTTCGTGCGCGTTGCCGTCGGCCTGGAGAACATGGACGATATCAAGGCCGATTTCGATCAAGCGTTGGAGTAGGAGCGTGTCCCGCCGTCGCTCTGCGAGCTATGGCGGGCAAGCGCGTGGCGCGCGGGAGGGTAGGATTCTGAAGCTGACGGTTAACGGTGAAGCGTACGAGCATCGTGGGGACGGCACGCTGCTGTCCCTGCTGGACGAAATGGGAGTGGATCCCGAACGTGTGGCGGCGATGCTCAACGATAGAGTTGTGCCCAAGGCGGAGCGGGGGACTGCCCACCTGGCGCCGGGTGACCGAGTTGAATTGCTGACGTTCGCCCCGGGGGGGTAGTGAGATGCTGGATGTGCTTGAACGCGTCCCCGACGGCATGCTTCAACGACTCCGGACAGTGATCGAGAAGGAGTACGAGTACTTCACTCTCAGCGGCAGTGACCCCGCGAAGGAGGGCGGATGCTGTCCCTCGGACGACGTGGCCATGGCGAACATGCTGGTGAAGGCCGGTGTTCTCGATGCCTGGGAACAGCCGATGCCCGAGGGTGGCTGCACACTCACGGTCTACGCTTTCCGCGGCGAGATGGATACGAGCGGTCCGAAACCCACGTACATGTTGGATCTGGTGTTCAGGCAGCAGGTCCTGACGAGACTCCGAGCCGTCGCGAAGTCGCGTTAGGCGAAGCGGGCCGGGGCCCAGGAAGGCGTCGCGACTGTCCTTGGCGGCTCCCGCATGTCGAAATTCGTCTCCCTGAAATGTCTTGCACCCATTCCGTACTCTCAATAGCCTGCTACGATCGTGGATCTTATTAAGAGCATACGGAGATGGAGGCGCTGGGGGCGGGGGACGTGTGGTGTTTCGGCTAGTCGAGGGAGCGGCAGGGGGCCGGGCCCGGGGGTGCTTCGCCCGGGCGGGCGATGACGGCGACAATGCGTTCCGCGCCGGCGTTACAGCACTTCAGCTTCACCAGTGCCCTGCCGACCAGCGATCTGCCGGGTATGCAGACCATGTCCAGTATCGCTATGCCTTCCTGCAGGCACAGCTGAACGAAGTCGTTACGCGTGGTCAGGTGGATATTGGGCGAGTTGTACCACTCATGGGGCAGGGCATCCGATTTCGGCATGCGGCCCCGGAACGCGACCGAACAGCGGTTACGCCAGCTGGCGAAGTTCGGGAAGCTGACGATTCCCTGCCTGGCCACCCGCAACATTTCGTGAAGGACCTCCCTGGGCTTCCTGACCTCCTGGAGGGTGCTGCTCAATATGGCGTAGTCATACGATCGATCGGGAATCGCCAGGAGACCCTCGTCCAGGTCGCCGTGGAACACGTCGTGGCCTTCATTAATCGCACGGACAAGGTTGTCGATGTCTATGTCCACGCCGAGCCCCGAGGCCTTCTTCCTCTCCGCCAGGAGCGTCAGTAGGTCGCCGTTGCCGCAGCCAAGATCGAGAACGCGTGCGCCGGGCGTGACGGTATCCGCGATGATGCGGAACCGCGTGTGCTCCTCGGGGGTGCGTCCCGCCGATGGCCCGGTGCGACTTCTTCCGACCCAGGGCAGGAACGCCCGCACCGTTTCCGTGAGATGGGCGATACCGACGAGGAACGCGTCGTGGCCGTGGGGAGCCTCGAGCCGGCAGTACGAGACGTTCTTGCCCGCCCTTAGCAGTGCCGCGGCGAGCTCTGTTGACTGTTCCGGCGGGAACAGCCAGTCCGAGCTGAGCGCAATGACCAGGCACTTGGATTTCATGCTCCGGAAGGCATCCTCCAGGCTGCCGAATCGCTCGGCGAGGTCGAAGGAGTCCATCGCGTGCATGATGCGCAGGTACGAGTTCGCGTCGAACCTGTCCACCAGCTTGCGCCCCTGGTGGTCCAGGTAGGCCTCGACCTGGAACAGGTTCGCATGCGCGCCATCTTCTGCCGTCTTCGTCTTCTCACGTCCGAACTTCGTCTGCATCATTTCGGGCGACAGGTAGGTGATGTGCCCGATCTTGCGCGCATGGGCGAGGCCCCAGTCCGGCCCCGGTTCGTTTCCGTAGTAGTCGCCTCCCGCCCAGTTTGGGTCCGAGAGGATCGCATCGCGGGCCACGAGGTCGAAGGCAAGCGCCTGCGCCGACAGGCAGGCCGCCGCGGCAATGCAAACGCACCGGTCAACCATATCGGGATAGCGGATGCTCCATTCGAGGGCCTGCATGCCGCCGAAGGACCCGCCGATGACAGCGGCGAGGCGGCCTATGCCAAGGTGGTCGAGCAACAGCTTGTGAACCTCGACGATATCGCCGGTCGTTATCGCCGGAAAGGCCGAACCGTACGGCTTGCCGGTTTCCGGGTTGACGGCGGCTGGACCCGTCGTTCCGGCGCAGCCACCGAGTATGTTCGCACAGACCACGTGGTAGTAGTCGGTGTCTATGGACTTCCCGGGGCCGACCATGTCATCCCACCAGCCGGTTTTCTCGTCTGACTCGGCGTGCCGTCCGGCCACGTGGGCATCGTGGGTGAGGCTGTGGCATATGAAGACAACATTGTCCTGCTGTTCCGACAGTTCGCCGTAGGTTTCGTAGGCGACGGTCAGCCGGCGGAGCAGGCCGCCTTTCTCCAGCCTCAGCCCGCCTTCCGGCAGCTGGATCGCGGCCGTTTGCGGCTGCACGATGCCGACACTGCGATTGCCTGGAGTTTTCGCGTTCACGTTGCAGAGAGGGCTAGGTGCTTACTTCCGGGGCGGGCTGGGCGTTGTCCACCTTGCTGTTCGGTGGGATGGAATGGGTCAGCCACACGTTTCCGCCGATGGTTGATCCTTCGCCGAGGGTTATGTCACCGAGAATGGTGGCTTCCGCGTAGATCGTGACGTTGTTGCCGACGTTGGGGTGACGTTTTATGCCCTTGATCGGATTCCCGTCCTCTCCCTTGGGGAAGCTCAGCGCTCCCAATGTAACGCCCTGGTATATTTTGACGTTGTTACCGATCACGGTGGTTTCTCCGATGACGACGCCCGTGCCGTGGTCGATAAAGAACCTGTGACCGATCTCCGCACCGGGATGGATGTCTATCCCGGTCCGGGAATGGGCCAGCTCGGTCATTATCCTGGGAATGAGCGGCACCTCCTTCTCGTAGAGCAGGTGCGCTATCCTGTAGGTGGATATCGCCTGTATCGCCGGGTAGCTCATCACCACCTCCATGCTCGACTTGGCGGCGGGATCCCCGTCGTAGGCCGCCTCAATATCCTCCTGGAGCCTGGCCTGCACCTCGGGCAGGGATTCGACGAGGTGCCTGGATGCCTTCACGGCCTTGTCGTCGCAGTCATAGCAGTCCTCGCACTTCTCGATCTCACACAGGTACTCGAACGCCATTCGGACCTGTTCCTGCAGCTTGGTCGCGGCGGCTCTGAGATCGTCCCTGAGGCAGGTGGCCATGCGCATGTCGGTTACCGGCCCGTGCCCGTGACAGCCGGGGAACATCGCGCCGATCAGCGCGTCCAGCACGTCGTGAACCGCCTTGCGGCTGGGGAGAGTGTACTCCCTGTGGGCATTCTCGCGCTTCAGATGGCAGCGGTTGCACGTGTAAAGCTTGTCCGCAATGCCTTCCAACGCATCGTCTATCCAGTCCGTCGGCGACATGTCTCCTCCCTATCGGAGCCGCAAAGATACCACGTGCCATTGCCGCATTCAACCGCCGACCTGGCGTATTTCCCGGCTACCCCGCGAGGCGGCCGGCTATTTCCGCAACGTGCTTGCCCTGGAAGCGCGCGGCGCCCAGCTCGTTCTCGGTGGGCTGTCGCGAGCCGTCCGGACCGGCGATCGTCGTCGCGCCGTAGGGCGTCCCGCCGGTCACCTCATCGACAGCAAGCAGGCCCTGGTAGGCGTAAGGCAGGCCCACCACGACCATGCCGTGGTGCAGCAGCGTTATGTGCACGCTCAGGATCGTGGACTCCTGTCCGCCGTGCTGGGATCCGGTGCTCGTGAAGACGCCGCCGACTTTACCGACGAGCGCGCCGCTTTGCCAGAGTCCTCCGGTCGCATCGAGGAACTGCCTGAGCTGCCCGCACATATTCCCGAAACGCGTGGGCGTGCCGAGTATGATGCCGTCGGCCTCTGCCAGCTCCTCCACCGTGCAGACAGGGATGTCCGCGAGGGCCTTCTGCGCATCTACGGCCCCCATCTTCTCGATAACCTCGTCCGGCAGCGTTTCCGGCACGCGCCTGATGACGGCCTCCGCTCCCTCGACATCCGCCACGCCCTTCGCTACCGCCTGGGCAAGAGCGTGTACATGTCCGTACAGCGAGTAGTAAACGACCAGTATCTTCTGCTTCTTCATTTGTCCGACTCCTTGTTTCTTTCCCTTATCATTATCAACCATCTATCATCGACCATCAACCGTCAACCATTCCGTTACAGGATGCTGGTTTCGTGCCAATGTCCGGCGTGGCGCCCCATTTGTCCGGATGCCCCCGTTTCCCGCGTCCGCCGCGGCCGGGATGTGTTTCGAGACCTGATCATTCCTGTCTCACGGCCTGTTCCCGGAGTGAGACAACTGCAACAGGTACGGGCGTTCTCGGCGGGACGTGGAGAAGCGGAAAGCTATGTCATTGTGCGTTTTTCGTGTTTCGGTGCGGCTTGGGCTACGCTGGCACGCTTCGTGCAGCTACTGGTCATGACATCGAAATCCCGGGGAGCTTAGGGGGGATGGAGGTGAAAGATGATAGACATGAAAGAAATCAGCAAATCCGACTTGAGCACGCTTATACTTGCGGCCGTTGGCGGACTCCTGGTGGCGCTGCTGCTTTCCAGTTGCGCCGGCCCGGGACACAGCTCGTGCAAAGGAGGGTCGGTCTGTTCGCCTGGCGTGGGTTCGGGTTGCTGTGAACAAGAGAAGGAATGCGGAGGAATGGGCGATCATTGACACGGCCGTGAGAACGGTCGAATATCAAGAAGAGTCTGGGCAGGGCTCTGGTGTTGGCTCGCGTGTTAAGGCGGCAAAAGACTGGGTAGGTAATGCGGGCTCCCGGGGTCCTGCCCTTTTCCCGGGAATGGCCGCGGCACTGTGAGAAGAACCGCTACGGCGAGTGCGTGAGAAGGATCTTGAGCCCGATCGCGATCAGCAGCAGGCCCGCGACGAGCTCCATCCTTCTCTCGAAGAAGTGCCCGAACCGTTCGCCGATCCAGACGCCGGCGAAGGACAACACAAACGTGACGGCCCCGATCACGAGCACGGGCGTCACTATCGAGACATCGAGCACCGCGAAGCTGATTCCCGCGGCCAGCGCGTCGATGCTCGTGGCGATCGAGAGCGCAAACAGGACATAGACGTCCAGCGGATCCGACTTCTTCTCCACCGCCTCGATCTTGAAGGACTCGTAGACCATCTTGACGCCGATGAGCGTGAGCAGCCAGAACGCGATCCAGCGGTCCGCGCAGCCAACGCACCTCCTCAGCCAGACGCCGCCGAACCACCCGATAATCGGCATAACGGCCTGGAACAGGCCGAATGAGGTGGCGATCATCAGTGCGTGCCGCACGCGCAGGTTCCTGATCGTGATGCCGCTGGCAACAGAAACTGCGAACGCGTCCATCGCCAGGGCGAGCGCTATCCCGAGGATTGTAACGAAGTTCATTAGGCTGCAGTCGCACCTCTCGCGGGCACCATGAGTGCTCGGTCGCTACATGAACAGCAACAGGCTTAGCGCCATCACCGCCATCCCCGCGATGAGCCCCAGGATCGCCAGGTGTCCCCTTCCGTATTCGCGTGCGGCGGGTAACAGCTCGTCCAGAGACACGTACACCATGATGCCCGCCACGCCGGCGAAAAGTATGCCGAACATGTTGTCGTTGAACAGCGGGCGGAGAAGCGTGTATCCGAGGACCGCTCCGAGCGGCTCGGAGACGCCCGACAGGAACGAGAGCCAGAACGCTTTCAGGCGGCTGCCCGTTGCGAAGTATATAGGGATCGAGACGGATATTCCCTCGGGGATGTTGTGGATTGCGATCGCCACGGCGATCGGGATGCCCAGCCCGGGGTCTTTCAGCGCGCCGGCGAAGGTGGCCAGGCCTTCCGGGAAGTTGTGTATGGCAATGGCGAGTGCCGTGAAGACGCCCATGCGGAGAAGATGCTTCTCACGCTGTGATTCGTCCTGTTCCTCCTCGACGGTGTGGATAGTATGCGGATTCTCAACCGAGGGAATCAGCATGTCGATGAGCATGATGATGAGTATCCCGCCGAAGAACGATATCGTGGTGAACCAGGCGCCTTTCACGTCGCCGTGCATCGACGAGAGGCTGTCGCGGGCCTTGACGATGATTTCGACGAACGAGACGTAGAGCATCACGCCCGCAGAGAACCCGAGCGCAATGGACAGGAAGTTCTTGTTGGTGCGTTTCGAGAAGAAGGCCAGTGCGCTGCCGATGCCGGTGGCAAGCCCGGCGAAGAGGGTAAGTGAGAATGCCAGGATCTCGTTCTTGTCCACGTCTAGCGTTCCTCGACTTCCTCGACCACCTCGGCGCAGGGGGCTTTGCCCGCCTTCTTAGTGGTAGCCCTGGTCCATGAATCGTCACCAGGGCCGCGTACTCGGCAGAGGGTCAGCTTAATGTTGGCCAATCTGCCGTCGATCACCGCCCTTGTCAGCAGCTGCCGCTTGTCGTCGGACACCCAGAGCCTGAACTTGCCCTTGTCCACCAGGAGCCCGTCGAAGTCGAACTTGGGTTCGATCCTCAAGCTGGGCACCTTGCCGAACGTGTCGAGCTTGACCTTCTCTTTCTTGCGCGTCCTGAGCTTGAGGTCGAATATCCCGTCATCCGCCATCACCTTATGATCGAGCTCGGAGTCCTCGGGGAACGGTTTCCGTCGGGTGTAGTACATGAACGTCATGATATCGCGGGTATCCGCGGCGATCGCGAAGGTATTGCTTTGGCCGGAGCACTGCGACGTCCAGGTGGCCTGTTTCTTGGCGTGGTCGAACACGGTTGTTTCGTTGCAGATTTTCCCGCGCCGTATCATCACGCGCAGGAACCTGACGGGCAGGAAGGTCTTCGGGTCGACGATGCTCTCGACCTTGTCGTTCACCGGGCGGATCTTGTCGAACACCTTGTTGGTGCGGGTGCGCATGCGTATGGCCAGGAGACGTTTCCCGTCCTCCTCGATCCATTCCGTCGTGGTCACGGACATGCCGACGGGGATGAACCCCCAGTGTATGCGGTGAACGAGCTTTTCGCCCACCGGGAACCAGAACGCCGGCTCGTCGGTCGGGGCGGCTTCCTCCTGTGCCGCCGCGGGTCGCGCCAGGAGACCCACGCAAGTCAACAGAACCAATCCCTGCATGCGGCTTTGTCGGTTCATCAGAAGCTGTATCGCGCTCCCGCGTATACGTTGTTGTTGTCCTCGAACTGGCCGAAGAAGGTGTGGTCGTCCTTGCCGAGAAACACGTTGGCGCCCGCGGACAGCATCCAGGCGTCGGTAACCTTGTATTTCACGATCGGCCTGAGGTACGCGTCTTCATCCGTCGGCGAGTAGTAGGCGAACAGCGACAGCGTGAGGTTCTGGTTCAGCGCCTGTTTTGTCAGGCGGACGGTAGCCACCTGGCGGTTCTCGTCCCTGGCGTTCACGCCCGGCGGCAGGGCCAGCACGTAGAGGTCATGGTCCCGCATGTGTTCCACGTAGTACTGGAGCGCGACGGACAGGTCCCGCGCGAGTTCGCGTTCGTAGCCGACCAGTGCGCGGGCCTGGTCGTTCGGGCCGGCCGGGTCCTCCGAGTCATAGTATCCGGCCTCGACGTTGAACAATCCCTTGCCCAGCCCGCCGCGGATACTGGCTCCGTAGGCGGAGAGCTCCGGGAAATACGGGGCCATGGTGTTGGTGTTGAGGCCCTCGGGCGTCTTCCAGAAGCCGGTGTAGCCGTAGAGCGCGAGCTCGTAACCCTCAACGCTTCGGGATATGCGGGTGGCCAGCTCGTAGTCGTCGAACCATTCATCCGGTTTCTCCGCGTCCATGGCCTGGGCGCGTCCCGCCTTGCCGCCGAGCATGGGGTTCCAGTAGGAGATGCGTTGGCCGTTGATGTAGCGGTCCGAGTCGAAGCGCGGCGTCCATGCGACGTCGATGTTCGCCAGTGGGGGGAAGAGGCTGACGAAGACCGCGTCAGAGGGAGCTTTCAGGTACTCCTCGTCGCGGCCGGAGAAGAACGAGGGCCAATCCTTGGGGAATAGATCGTTTATGAACAGCATGTCGCCGGTGCCCCAGGTCAGGATCTGGCGCCCGAGCTTCACGTCCATGATTTCCAGGGGCGAGGCGAGGAGATAGGCTTCGCGCAGGTCTATCCAGCCAGTCCCTTCCTCCAGGTCTATCTCGTGGTCGTCCGGGATGTCGTCGTACAGGAAGTCCGAGCGGACCTGCAGCGTCACGAAGTCGCCCATGCGCTCGAGGCTAAGCTGAAGGCGGGCCTCGGCGAGGCTCTCGTTCTTTTCGTTGGGGTCGTCCTGGGTGCGGAGCCCGCCGCGCGCGTCCACGAAGCCGTGGGTTTCCAGGTCCAGGGCAGAAACGGACAGAACCGACAGAACGGACAAAGATGCGGCCAGCAACGTCATTCGAGCCGGCTTTATTGATCCCATGCAGCGACAGGGCATTCCCTACCTCACCTCCCTCGGCGGTCTTCTCAGGAAACGCTCGGTGAAGATCCGTTCCTTGAGACCGATATCGTACTTTACGCTGGAAAAGCTGTTGACGGTGCTGCTGCCCGATTTCAGGTCCTTTGCGGTGGATTCCGTGACGGTGGGATAGTCCTGGATCGTTTCCACCTTCGTGGCCTCGACGATCCGGTACAGCTTGTCGTTCTTATCGTAGTACTCGGCTTTCTTCGGGAGGAACGTCTTCTTGTCGATCCAGACGTGGTAGTAGGAGAACTCGACGGAATCCGGATCCACGGGTGTGTTCTTGATTTTGTACGTGGTGTTCGAGGTTTCGACGAGCTCGTGCTTGTCCTGGTCGAGTGCCCGCCCGGAGACGTCCTCGTAGAGGAAGTTGGAGCCCACGAAGCTGGTGCGCTTGTCACCGGGCGCGATCCGTTTCTTCAGGTTGAGGTCCGGCAGCCACAGCCAGCGGTCGTCGTCCTTGCCCACGTTTTTCCATACGAGGTATGCCATCTTGCGCACGTCCGCGGGCGCCTTGAAGTAGACGTAGAACTTCTGATCTTTCTCGCCGACGTTCATCCTAAGAATGGTGAATTCGCGCACGCGCTTGCCGCCCTTGCCGTCGTCGATCGTCATTTTGACGTCGGCGCGGCCGTCCTTGCCGGCGTAGTAGGAGGCGTTGTTGGCTTTCTTCACGATCTCGTCCGCCGAGAGGCCCTCCGCGGAAACGGACAGAACCGACAGAACGGACAGGGACAGCCCTGCCAAGGCTATTCGAGCAAGTTTCATCGCATTTCTCCAGCTTCGCATACGTCGCGCGCTGTGTGCGCAACGATGGCCTCGCGCGTAACGCGAGGCCTGCTTGTTCAATCATCATTCTTCCGGAAAGCCCATCTCTGGAACATGGTCAGCAGCGCCGGCAGTATGAACAGCGTTGCCAGCCACGATATTGCCATTATTGTTGCCAGGAAGAAACCCACGGTCCTGTAGGGGATGAGCGGGGCAACGAGCAGGGGGGTGAAGCCGACGGATATGGTTATGGCGTTCCTGCTGATGGCCATGGCGGGCTCGCGGAACATCTGCTTGCTGGCTTCTTTCCAGCTCCCGGCTTTCTTCTGCTCCTCGCGCGCGCGCTCCAGGAAGTGAATAGCGAAGTCCACGCTGAGGCCGAGCGTCAGCGCGGACAGGACGGCAACGGGCATGTCGTAGTCCTTCCCGACAAGTCCGATCAGGCCGTAGATAAACGATATGGTGGCCGTGAGCGGGATCATCGAGAGTACCCCGTACATCGGCGAGCGGAAGAGCAACACCATCATCACGAAAACAACAACAAAGCTGCTGACAAGGGATGACAGCATGCCGCGCACCATCTTGTCCTGCCATACGACGTTCAGGTAGGTCAGGCCCGCCCAGCCGACCTCGATCTCAACCGGGGGCGGGTTCTCCGACATGAACTCCTCGACCCTTGTTACCACGGACTCCATGTGAACGTTGTCGCCGCTCTTGAGCTGGACCCAGATATTGGCCTGCTGGTAGTCCTTGGTTACCAGGTGGAACAGGCTGTCGGGCTTCTTCATGCCCTCGAGCTGGATGAAGACCTGTCCGGCCGCGGCGGCCGTGCCGGGAATGGCGCGGTTCAGTTCGTTCCTGGCAGCGTACTCGGCCTTCTCCTCGTCCGTGGCGTCCGCCGGCGGCGCCGCGTACCGCAGCTCGTAAGACGCTTTCTTCAGCGCGTCCACGGCGGATGATGTCTTGCCCACGATTTCGTCGTGGTGCAGGCGGCGCTGGAGCTTCTCGACGTATCGCAGCATGGCGGGCTGCTTGAACAGCGGTGCGGTGAGCTCGGCCTGTGTCCGGAACACGAACTCCTTGAAGGACAGCGCGGTGAACTCGTCGCACACGGCGAGGGCGGCGTCCATCAACGGCTCGCCCTTCAGCGCCTTGCTCTCGGCGAGACCGTCGATGAGCGACTTCTTCTCGGCGGGCCCGACTCTCTCGACGGCCCGTACGGCCAGCACGAGCGAATCGTAATCCAGAGCATCGGGATCCAGGTAGTTGATTTCGTCGGCCAGCGTGTTCCAGGAGGCGAGGGCGCCTTTGTCGATGGCCTCGGCCCTGGCAACGAGCTCGACGAAGCACTTGTTCATATCGCTGCTGGTCACGTTCCCGTAGAGCTGTGCGAGGCCCTGGAGCTCTTTCTCGAACCGTGCCGTGGCTTCCGGCAGCCTCTCTCCGAACCGGCGCCGGGCGGCCTCGATTATCATGGCTGCCTTTTCGGCGCAGCTGTGCGCGTCGGGACGCTTCGCGGCGAGGGTGAGGTAGGCGGTGTAGGTGCCGCCGAAGTGGCGGTTGAGTACCGTGTCGGCGACGCGGATCGGGTGTTTCTTCGTGAACCACTTCACGGGGTTGTCGTTCACCTGGATGCGGGTGATGCCGTAAACCGACACCGCCATGACCAGCAGCGTTATCCCGAGGATCGCCTTCCACCGCGAGTAGCCGAGCATGCCGAGCTTGTCCAGCACCGAGTTCAGGGCCCCGGCGGGTCCGTCCGCCTTCTTCCGGCCACGGTCCTGCGCGAGCTTCTCGAGCGTGCGTCGCGGCACCGCTAGCATGATGTAGGCCGGGATCAGGGTCATCGTCAGGATCCACGCGAGCGCCACTCCGAAGGCGACGTGGGCGCCGAATATCTTGACGGGCGGGATCGGGGTGAAGACCAGAGAGCCGAAGCCCGCGATGGTCGTGAGGCTCGTGTAGAGCATGGGCATGAAGAGGTGGCCGATGACGTGCCGAACGGTCTTGGCCTTGTCGTTGAACTCGTGGTACAGGTCGAAGAACTCGCTGAGGATATGGACCGAGTCCGCGACGGCGATGGGCATCAGGAATATGGCTATCATGGAGCTCATGATGTGCACCTTGAACCCGACACCGATAAGCAGGCCCATGGTGCAGATCACGCTGATGACGGCAACGATCATCGGTGCGATAATCAGGGAGACGCGCCTGAAGAAGAGCAGGAGCAGGATGAAGATCGCCAGGCCCGCCAGCGGGGCGGAGGTGGCCATCTGGACGAGCATTTCGACGCCGAAGGTGTCCTGCGCTACCGGCTGGCCGGTGATAAAGACCTGGTCATGTTCGTCCCATCCGGCTGTGAGTTTCTCGACGAGCGCCGCCACGTTGTAGCTGTAGGTTTTCTTCTTGATTGGGATGTAGATGCAGACGGCCTTCTCGTCCTCGGAGACGAGCGTGCCGCTGTAGAGCGGGTTGCCCATGGCGTCGTCACGGATCTCGATGGCCTCCTCCCGGGTGGTGGGGGCCTCTTCCATGAGGTATTCGAGCTTCAGGGATCCAAGATCCGCCTGCTTGATGTTGTCGACCACGCTTGGGCTGATGATCTCGCGCGCGATGATTGCGCTGTCGCCGCCGTCGTCAAAGAGCCTGTTCGGGTCGTGGTCGAACGCCCTGGCCAGTCCGCGCTGCCAGGCGCTGTCGGGAGTGAGGTCGAAGGTGAGCTCCTGCTTGCCGCCGTGGGTTGTCGCGGGACGCGTTACGACGGGCTTGCCGTCGGGCGAGCGGCGGAGGGACAGCAGTTCGCCCGTGAGCTCGTGGATCCGGTTGAGAGTCGATACGTTGAAGATGCCGTCGGGGTGATGGTTGTTGACAATCCCAACAATGACGAAGTCGTAGAGGCTGTACTTCTGCTTGACCGCGTTGTGGAACACGCGGATGTGCTCGTCCTCGGCGAGCATGTTTTCCGGGTCGTTGTCGAACTCGACCTTTGGGAACTGCAGGGCAAACAGGATGGTCAGGGCCGCGATAATGAGGGCGACCACCCATGGATGCCTGATGCTGAAATCGGTCATCACCAGCTTCATTGGTGGGCCGGGCTCTCCCTTCTTTGCTTCCCGCTCTCTCTACTTCTCACTCTCTACCCTCTACGCTACTTCTCCAGCGGCATCGGATTGCAGAGGTTCTTCTCCGAATCCGCCACGCGCGCGCAGTTGAAGCAGATAAACCTCGGCGCCTTGACAAGCTCCTTGATCTCGTCCATTCGCTCCTGGCTCGACAGCACGCAGAGGTGCCCGGTGTGATCGCCCTTACATTTCGTCTCGCTCACTGCATTCCCTCCAACGCTCCAACGCTCCAACGCTCCAACACTCCAACACTCCAACACTCCAACACTCCAACACTCCAACACTCCGATCCTACAATAACGATTGCTTTTCTCTGGTCAAGAAATCGTGGACGCCCGCCGGTTCCCGGCTGCCGAAGGGGTATGTTTCGGGGGCTATCCGGCGCTCCTCGATCTCGTGCAGGACGGGTGTGAAGATGTCCCAGGCGGCGGCGAGCTCGTCGGACCGGATAAAGAGGCTCTTATCGCCGTCCATTACGTCCAGCAGCAGGCACTCGTACGCGTCCGGGATGGGGTTGTCGAAGGCCGCCTTGTAGCGCAGGTTCAGTTCCTCGTGGGCGAGGGCGGGTGCGAGGCCCGGCTTCTTGTTTGTTATGCCGAGGTAGAGCGCCTCGTCGGGCTGTATCCTTACGACGAATTCGTTGGGCAGGTTCTCGCCGGGCGCTTCGGCAAAGATGTTCCCGGGCGCTTCCCTGAAATGGACGCGCACTTCGTTGAGCCGCGAGTCCAGCGCCTTGCCGGCACGCACTATGAAGGGCACGTTACGCCAGCGGTCGTTGTTCACGTGGAGGACCGCCGCGGCGTACGTGGGCGTCAGGCTGTCCGGCGGCACGGACTCGTCCTCGGTATAGCCGGGGTGGTTGCCGGAGCCATGCTTTCCCGGCCCGTACTGGCCGATGAGGATGTTGTCCGGCGTGAGAGGGGCGATGCTCTGCAGGACCTTGATCTTCTCGTCGCGGACGTGGCGCGCGCCCGCGCTGGCCGGCCGGTCCATGGCCACCAGCGCCAGTATCTGGAGCAGGTGGTTCTGGACCACGTCGCGGACTATTCCGTACTGATCGAAGTACCCGCCTCTGCCCTCGACTCCGATGTCCTCTTTCCAGTTGATGCATACCCTGTCTATGTAGTCGCGGTTCCATATCGGATCGAATATCAGGTTGGCGAAGCGGAGCACCATCAGGTTCTGGATGGCCTCCTTGCCGAGGTAGTGGTCGATCCTGTATGTCTGCTCCTCGGTGAACACGTTGGCAAGGGCGGCCGTGAGCGTGTCGGACGACTTCCTGTCGCGGCCGAACGGCTTCTCGATGACCACCCGCGACCACGGCGTCTTAGTGCCGCACGAGACGAGGCCGGCGTCCCCGATCGCGCGCGCAACGTCCATGAAGATCGACGGTGGAATCGCGAGGTAGAAGAACCGGTTGGTTTCGCGGGTGTTTTCCGTCTTCTGCATGACCTGGAACAGATCCAGGAACGAGTTGCCGGAAGCGTACCGGCCGCCGGCGTAGAAGCAGCGTGCCAGGAACTCGGTCATCCTGTCCTCGCAGGATTCGCCGGGAACGTAGCGGCAGGTGAGTTTCTCCCGGACTCTGTTCCGGAACTCGTCATTGGTGTAGGTGCTGCGCGCGAACCCGAAGATGTTGAAATCGCGGGGCAGATGTCCCTGGCAATACAGGGCGAAGAGGGCGGGGAATATCTTTCTGCGCGCCAGGTCGCCCGACGCGCCTACCACGACGATGCTGAGTGGGTGGTTCTGGTCGCTCATTTCGGTTCCAGTACAAGGTATGTGGGCAATCCCAGGACGCCGTAGTGCGTCAGTACGGCCTTCACTTCAGGGTCGTTCATGTCCTCGGCCTGGTACTTGACCATGGTGAGTCTCTCCAGCCGCTTTTCGACATCCGGGTGTTGAAACGTGGTCTTTTCCATCTTCGAGCAGTTCTTGCACCACGTGGCCCAGAAGTCGACCAGAACGGGTTTGCCGGCCTGCTCGGCCGCTGCGAGGAGTTCTCCGAACGACTCGGCCTGTCCCGGGCCGGTGAGGAGTCCGTAGCCGATGCTTGCGTAGTATATCGCCGCGCCGAGGATGATGACACCGAAGCCCTGCTTGATGCGCTCCATCCATTTCCCCGGCTTCGGCAGGAACGACAGGCCCGCGCCGGCGAACGGCCAGGGCATCGCCATTCCGATGCCCAGGAGGAAAGGCAGCGCCAGTGCGAACACGTTCCCGCGCTGGTAGAGATCGGCGGAAAGCAGCAATACGCCGATCACAACCGGCGCCACGCATGCGCCCGCAAGGAGGGCCGCCACCCCGCCCATCGCGAACGCGGGAAGGAAGCCCCCGCGCCTTTCCTGTCCGGGAGCGGCGCCCTGGAACCGGGAGAAGTCCAGATTGAATAGCCCGAACATGGCAAGGGACAACCCGGTGAACAGGACGGCTATGCCGAAATTGAACCACGGTGACGAATTCAGCGCACCGAAGCGGGCCCCGGTGAGCACCACTGCCAGGCCGAGGATGCCATAGACCGCCGCTATCCCGGCACCATACGTCGAGCCGAGCGCGAAGCCGCGTTTGCGTGAGCTCGCCTGCGCTCCCGCCCCGATGATCGCTATGTTTACGGGTATCATCGGCAGAACGCAGGGCGTCAGGTTCAGCAGCAGGCCGCCCAACAGGATCACGAGAACGGTAATCACGATGCCCCTGTCCTCCAGGGACTGGGAAACGCTGTTGCTTACCTCGCCATTGTCCACGCTGGCACCGTCGAGGAACGCGGTGAACGCTTCGGGCTTGAGGTAGCCCGATGCTCTCCTGGCAACGCTGAACCTTTCCGCGACCTCGCGCCAGTCGCCGGCGGCGGGCGTCTCCAGCTTGGAGCCGACCGCCTGCTCCGAGCGAAGTCGAGGGGGCTCGGGCGTTCCCTCCTTCAGAGACAGCTTGCGGGTCTGCGGCAGGAAACAGAGCTTATCGTTGCAGCCTCGGTAGCCCACTGTGATTTCCAGCGGCAACTGCACGGGGCCCAGGAGTCGGTAAGATAGAACAACGTTGGTGGGATAGAACGTGGCCTTCTCTCCGGTCTGCGGATCCATCTTTCGCGTGGCGGCGGGAATGCTGAGCGGTTTTTTTTGGACGCCGCCGGGTAGCCCAACATTGATCTCGTCACTGTAGAGATAGTGTTTGGCGGGGACGGTGAACGACACCGACAGGACGTGCCCCTCCTTGTCCCTTGCCAGGTCTGCCGACACCGAGAAGGGATCCTGGAACTGGGCGTGGGCCCGGGGGAACATCCCCAGGAAGAACAGGGCGGCGATCGCCGGATATACGCGTGTCTTCATTGTGGAAATCCGCAGCGGTCCGTTACCCGGCCTTTGATCAGTTCCTTCGGTTCAGTTCTCCTTCATCACGAAGTCGTCGTACTCGGTCTCGAAGCGATTCCTATGTTTCGCCTCTTCTTCCGACAGCGCCTGCAGCAGGTCCTTCACGGCCGGGTCGTCCGCGGCGGCGGCGAGGTCGGCGTAGAGGTTCCGGGCCGCCTGCTCGCGTTTCATGGCCACGATCAGGATCTGCTGGTAGTCCATGTCCGGGCGCGGCTCCACATCCACGAGGTAGTCGGCTATCTTGAGGTCGAGAACCTTGGACGACGAGGGAGTGAGGGTGCCGGCCGTCTTCACGTTCTCGAGCTTCGTCTTGTGTCCCTTCTCCATGGCCGCGAACTCTTTGAAGACCGTTTTCATGGCGGGTCTGTCGGTCCTCTCGGCCAGGTCGGTGTAGAACTCGATCGCCTCCTGCTCCTTGTCAATCGCGAACGCCAGCAGGTCGTCCACGGATTCCCAGCTTTCCTGATTCATCATGGCCTCCTCACAGTGTGCCTATTCCTCCGCCGAGAAGCTGTCTTTGCCGACGCCGCACTCCGGGCACACCCAGTCATCCGGCACGTCTTCCCATGCGGTACCGGCGGCGACATCGCTGCCGGGGTCCCCGGCCTCAGGGTCATACACATACCCGCACACATCACAAACGTACTTCGTCATGGTCGTCACCTCTATTCTTCAGCCGTTGTCGGCGGCGTGAACACACGTCGCCCGAGTTCGCCGTCCATCATGAACAGCCCCGGTCCCGGGCCGCCGGCAAGCTTTACTTTGTCCAGCACCTCCTGGGCGCTTTCCTCTTCCTCCACCTGTTCGTCGACGAACCACTGGAGAAAGCTCTCCGTGGCGTGATCTTTCTCGTCCCCGGCGAGGTCCACGAGGTCGTTTATCATCGCCGTTACCTTCTGCTCGTGGGCGAGCGTCTTCTCGAACACATCGTGGAGTGACTCCCATTCCGTAGGCGGGGCTTCGATGCCCGTGAGGATGACGCGCGCGCCGCGGCTCACGAGGTAGTTGTAGAGCCTGTCAGCATGCGTGTATTCTTCCATCGCCTGGATGCGGAGCCAGTTCGCGGCTCCGGGCACGCCGGCATCGGAGCAGTACGCCGACATTGCCAGGTACATGTAACCCGAGTAGAGCTCGGCGTTTATCTGCCTGTTGATCGCGTCAACCACCTTGTCCGTTATCATGTTACCTTCTTTCCCGGTCTCAGCCCTTCCAGAGACCGTGCTTGTTGCAGTACTCTCGTGCGACGACCGAATCGGCGGCAACGCCCTCGAATACCGCTACGGGCTCGTCGCCCGGCTTCAGGGCCTGGCGCATTGTCTTGTCGCCGGCCTGGAGCTCTATCCACTCGATGTAGTGATCATCCTCCATCGGGTGGAGCGTGCTGCCGACGGTTACCTTTATGCCGCCCTCGACCTTTTCCACTACGGGCACGTGCTTCTCGGTGGCCGAGTCGGCGGTTTTCTCCTCGCAGAGGGCCATTGTCTGGTCGCAGCAGGTCAGCTCGCCGTCACCGGCGTGCACGACCACCACGATGTTTCCGCACAACCCGCACTTGTATACCTGGTTCATCTGTGTCATTTCTCTCCTCCACGGTTAACCGTTCACCTGCCCGGAATGCTGCGCATAGCGCTGCAGGCGGGCGATCCACCATTCACTCTCTGCGATCCTACCAATTCTCGCCCAGTACCTCGAAATGCGCTGTCGGGTGCGCACACGCGGGACAGATATCGGGCGCCTCGGCTCCCTCGTGCAGGTACCCGCAGTTTATGCAGCGCCACACCGTCGGTCCGTCCTTCTTGAAAACCTTGCCTTCCTCGATGTTTTTTGCCAGGTCGAGGTAGCGTTTCTCGTGCTGCTTCTCGGCCACGGCAATGGCTTCGAAGACGTCGGCGATTTCATCGAGTCCCTCCTCGCGAGCGGTTGCGGCGAAGCCGGGGTACATATCGGTCCATTCGTGGTTCTCGCCGCCGGCCGCGGCCTTGAGATTGTCCAGGGTTGGACCTATGACGCCCGCCGGGAACGCGGCAGTGATGTCGACGTCGCCGCCTTCCAGGAACTTGAAGAGCCGCTTTGCGTGTTCCCTTTCCTGGTTGGCCGTTTCCTCGAATATCTCTGAGATCTGCCTGAACCCCTCCTTCCGTGCCGCGCTCGAGAAGAACGTGTACCGGTTCCTGGCCTGTGACTCGCCCGCGAACGCGGTCAGTAGATTGACTTCCGTCTTGCTTCCTTTCAGTGGCATCTGTTTCTCCTTGTCTTTCCGCTGCAGTCTAACCCGCGACCTCGACGGCCTTGCCGATTTCTCTGAAGAGAGTAGTGTTCATTTCGGATCCCTGCAGACTACTCTCCCATTCTTGATTTGGCAACCCCCGAAGGTGTCCGGATTGGCCAGCATGTCGGCGGCTGACAGCATGAACGGGTACGCCTGCGGGTAGTCGCCCACGGTCCGGACCGCGGCCCGGACCGTCTGGATCGCCCTGAGACCGTAATCTTGGCGGTTCCGCAGTTCGGACAGGCGCAGCAGCACGACGGCCGCGGTCGAGTTCCCGGACGGGACCGAGCTGTCGCTGTAAGGCTTGGCTCGGGCGAGCAGGTTCTTGTGTTGCCCGGACGTGAAGTAGAAGCCATGGCCCTGCTCGTCCCAGAACAGGCCTATCATCTCTTTCGTCAGCCGTTCGGCATCCGACAGCCAGCCGGGATCGAGCGATGCCTCGTGGATGTCGATGAATGCGTTCGCCATGCTCGCGTAGTCGTCCAGGTAGGCTGGAATCCTTGCCTCGCCTTTTCTGTAGGTTCGGAAGAGGCGCGACCCGCTCTTGTCCATCATTCTCATTTTGACGAACCGGGCCGCTTCCAGGGCCGTTTCCAGGAAGCGCTTTTCCCCGAGTATACGGTAGCCCTTCGCGAAGCTGGAGATCATGAGACCGTTCCACGAGGCCAGGATCTTGTCGTCCTTGCCGGGACGAATCCGGGCTGACCTCGTCTCCAGCAGCTTTGCCCGGAGTTCGTCCAGCCGCGTCTCGACGTCCTTGGGGGCCGTGTTTCTCGCCCGGGCGAGCTCTTCGATACTGACCCCCGTGTGGAGTATGTTCTTCCCTTCGAAGTTGCCGGTGGCCGTGACGCCGTAGTAGTCGGCGAACAGCCCGGCGTCCGAGCCGAGCGCGGCATCGATCTCCTCACGTGTCCATACGTAGAACTTGCCCTCTTCCCCTTCGCTGTCCGCGTCTTCCGCCGAGTGGAAGCCGCCGGAGGGGTTGGTCATGTCACGGATCACGTAGTCCAGGGTCTCCACGGCGATCCGCCTGTAGAGCGGGCGTTTCGTGAGCCGGTAGGCCTCGAGATATTGTCCGGCGAGCAGCGCGTTGTCGTAGAGCATCTTCTCGAAGTGGGGAACCAGCCACTTGCGGTCCACGGAGTAGCGATGGAAGCCGCCGCCGAGCTGGTCGTACATGCCGCCGCAGGACATGCGGTCCAGCGTGTGCGTGACCATCCTGAGCAGACTGTCGTCGTGCGTCGCTTCGTACCGCCGCATGAGCAGGCCGAGGGTGCCGGAGGGCGGGAACTTGGGCTGGCTGCCGAACCCTCCCCATTTCTGGTCATAGGAATAGGCTAGTGCTCTAACGGCCTTCCGGACGGCGGCGCCGGGGTCGTCCGCATCGGCCCGGCCCGCGGCGGAGCTTTCGAGGTGTTGCGATATGGCTCTGGCCGCGTCCGCGGCACGTTTCCTGATCTCGGGGCGCTGGTCCTC
>Ga0272442_10003402_pt1 | contig 22358 bp, 20 predicted proteins | sample SSMForm2O_FD_200262 | JGI IMG/M metagenome (GOLD analysis project Ga0272442, IMG submission 200262) | Marine sediment archaeal communities from Little Sippewissett salt marsh, Falmouth, MA, United States - SSM-Form-2O | ecosystem: Environmental > Aquatic > Marine > Wetlands > Sediment ...
GCACGAGCACAGCGACGAGGTCACCGAGCCGACCTGTACCCAGATCCTCTTCCCCGGCTACCGAGTGGGCGAGCGCATCCTGCGAGCCGCCCGGGTGGCCGTGGCAGAGCCGAGCTAGAAGCAGTCCAGGACGAGAGGAGGTGCAGACGTGAGCGTGCAGGACTGGGTCGACAAAGACTTCTACAAGATCCTGGGAGTCAAGAAGAACGCATCGGCGGATGAGATCAAGAAGGCGTACCGCAAGCTCGCCCGCGATCTGCACCCGGACCGCAACCAGGACAACCACGCGGCCGAGGAACGCTTCAAGGACGTCTCCGAGGCCTACGACGTGCTCTCGGACACGAAGAAGCGGGCCGAGTACGACGAGACCCGCGACATGTTCGCCTCCGGTCGCGCCGGTGCTGGTTCCTTCCGCTTCCCGGGAGGGGGGACCGGCACCGGCGGGACGGGTGGCGTCCCCTTCGACCTGTCCGACCTTCTCGGCCAGACCGGCGCCGGCGGCGGGACCGGAGGGGTCGGCGACCTCTTCGGCACCATCTTCGGCTCGGGCCGTGGGGGGAGCCGGTCGCCCGGCACGGGTCCGCGCCGTGGCGCCGACATCGACTCCGAGGTCACCATCGGCTTCCACGAGGCCGTCGGCGGGGTCACCGTCCCGCTGCGGATGACGAGCGAGGCTGCGTGCGACGCGTGCCGTGGGACAGGGGCGAAGGCCGGCACCGTTCCCCGCGTGTGCCCCACCTGTGAGGGCACCGGGCAGTCCACCCGCAGCGCCGGCCGGTTCGGGATCGCCGAGCCGTGCCGGGAGTGTCGCGGTCGGGGGCTCGTGGTCGACGATCCCTGCCCGGCCTGCCACGGGTCCGGTCGCGGCACCAAGGCGCGCACCATGAACGTGCGCGTCCCCGCCGGTGTGCGCGACGGCCAGCGCATCAAGCTCAAGGGCAAGGGTGCGCCCGGCGAGCGCGGCGGATCAGCCGGCGACCTCTATCTCACTGTTCACGTGACGCCCGACGAGGTGTTCGGCCGCAGCGGGGACAACCTCACCGTCACCGTGCCCGTGACCTTCACCGAGGCTGCGCTGGGTGCCGAGATCGACGTCCCCACACTCACCGGGGCGACCGTGCGGCTCAAGCTGCCGCCCGGGACACCGAATGGGCGCACCATGCGCGTGCGTGGCAAGGGGTCGACCCGCAAGGACGGCACCAAGGGTGACCTTCTGGTCACCATCGAGGTGCAGGTGCCCCAGCGCGTGGACGGCCAGGCCAAGGACGCCCTGGAGCAGTTCGCCGAAGCGACCGCCGGCGACGACGTGCGCGCCGACCTGCTCGCCCGAGCACGAGAGGGCGCGCGATGACCGAACGGTTCGAAGTGCCTGTGGACGCCCCCGTCTACGTGATCTCTGTGGCCGCCGAGATGGCTGGTCTGCACCCGCAGACGCTGCGCCAGTACGACCGGCTCGGCCTCGTGACCCCCACCCGCACGCTGGGCGGCGGTCGGCGGTACTCGCTGCGCGACATCCTGCAGCTGCGCGAGGTACAGCGGCTGAGCCAGGACGAGGGAGTCAACCTCGCCGGCATCAAGCGCATCATCGACCTCGAGAACCAGGTCGAGGCGCTTCGCCGCCGCCTCGACGAGGCCGATCGGGAGCTCAGCGAGACCAGCGCGCTGATGGCTGCCGGCGGGTACCGACGGACCTACCTGCCTGCACGCCGGGCCGACAACCTTCCGGGGCCCGGCGAGGGCCCGTCCACAGCCATCGTGGTTCATCGCGGCAGGCGCCGCTGACACACCCGCCTGCCTCGCGGCGGGCAACAACTGCATACGGAGAGCGACATGACAGACCAGATGACAACCAAGAGCCAGGAGGCCGTCTCTGCCGCGGTGCGCACCGCGGGTGGCGCCGGCAATCCCAACGTTGAACCCATCCACCTGCTGCGGGCCCTTCTGGCCCAGTCCGACGGAACGACCCGCCCCCTCCTGGCGGCTGTCGGCGTGGACGCTGACCAGCTCATCCGCGAGGCTGACGCGGTCGCGGCCAAGCTGCCCTCGGCCAGCGGCCCCAGCGTCGGGGCCCCCGCCGCATCCGGCACCTTCTACCGGGTACTGACCTCGGCCGGGGAGCTCGCCAGCGGCATGGGTGACGAGTACGTCTCCACCGAGCATCTGCTGGCCGCGTTGGCCGGCGTCGAGTCGTCCGCGCGGGACCTGCTCGTCCGAGCGGGCGCCACCTCGCAGCGCCTCTCCGAGGCGTTCACCGAGGTCCGCGGCTCGGCGAAGGTGACCAGTCCCGACCCCGAGGGCCAGTACAAGGCGCTGGAGAAGTACGGCATCGACCTCACCGCACGGGCCCGCGAAGGCACCATGGACCCGGTCATCGGCCGAGACGCCGAGATCCGCCGCGTCGTCCAGGTGCTCAGCCGGCGCACCAAGAACAACCCCGTGCTCATTGGCGAGCCAGGCGTCGGCAAGACCGCAGTCGTCGAGGGTCTCGCGCAGCGCATCGTGGCCGGTGACGTGCCGGAGTCGCTGCGGGACAAGAGCCTCATCGCCCTCGACCTGGGCGCGATGGTGGCCGGCGCGAAGTACCGCGGCGAGTTCGAGGAGCGGCTCAAGGCCGTCCTCAACGAGATCAAGGAGGCCGAGGGCCAGGTCGTCACGTTCATCGACGAGCTGCACACCGTGGTCGGTGCCGGTGCGGCCGAGGGCGCCATGGACGCCGGCAACATGCTCAAGCCGATGCTGGCTCGGGGTGAGCTGCGCATGATCGGCGCGACCACGCTCGACGAGTACCGCGAGCGCATCGAGAAGGACCCCGCGCTGGAACGCCGATTCCAGCAGGTCTACGTCGGTGAGCCGAGCGTCGAGGACACAGTGGCCATCCTGCGCGGGCTGAAGGGTCGCTACGAGGCCCACCACAAGGTGTCGATCGCCGACGCCGCCCTCGTCGCGGCGGCCGCCCTGTCGCACCGGTTCATCACCGGACGGCAGATGCCGGACAAGGCGATCGACCTCGTCGACGAGGCCGCGTCCCGGCTGCGCATGGAGATCGACTCCTCTCCGGTGGAGATCGACGAGCTGCGCCGCGCGGTCGACCGCCTGCGCATGGAGGAGATGGCGCTGGCCAACGAGTCGGACGAGGCGAGCCAGGAGCGTCTCGCGGCGCTACGGGCCCGACTCGCCGACGAGCAGGAGCGGCTCACTGCCCTCGTGGCCCGGTGGGAGCAGGAGAAGTCCGGGCTCAACCGAGTCGGGCAGCTCAAGGGAGAGCTGGACGAGCTGCAGATGCGCGCTGAGGTCGCCCAGCGCGAAGGCGACTACGAGACCGCGTCGCGCCTGCTGTACGGCGAGATCCCCGCCCTGGAGAAGGAGCTGGCGGCTGCCGTCGCCGCGGCCGCAACGCAGGACGAGGACTCCCAGCCGCCGATGGTCTCCGACGAGGTGACCGCCGACGACATCGCCGACGTCGTGTCCGCCTGGACGGGCATCCCCGCCGGCCGCCTCCTCGAGGGCGAGACGGCCAAGCTGCTGCGCATGGAGGACGAGCTCGGACGTCGTGTCATCGGCCAGCGGCCCGCCATCGCCTCGGTGTCCGACGCCGTGCGGCGCTCCCGCGCCGGCATCAGCGACCCCGACCGGCCCACCGGCTCGTTCCTGTTCCTCGGCCCGACCGGGGTCGGCAAGACCGAGCTGGTGAAGGCGTTGGCCGACTTCTTGTTCGACGACGAGCGCGCCATGGTGCGCATCGACATGAGCGAGTACGGCGAGAAGCACTCCGTCGCCCGCCTCGTCGGGGCCCCACCCGGCTATGTCGGGTACGAGGAGGGAGGCCAGCTCACCGAGGCCGTGCGGCGCCGGCCGTACAGCGTCGTCCTGCTGGACGAGGTCGAGAAGGCCCACCCCGAGGTCTTCGACGTCCTGCTGCAGGTCTTCGACGACGGGCGGCTGACCGACGGGCAGGGTCGCACCGTGGACTTCCGCAACGCGCTGCTGGTCATGACGTCCAACCTGGGCTCGACCTACCTCGCCGATCCCGCGCTGTCGGACGAGGCCAAGAACGAGGCCGTCATGAACGTCGTGCGCTCGTCGTTCAAGCCGGAGTTTCTCAACCGCCTCGACGACGTCGTGATGTTCGAGCCCCTCACCACCGAGGACCTCGAGCAGATCGTCGACCTTCAGGTCACCCTGCTTGCGCAACGGCTGGCCGACCGGCGGCTCACCCTGGTGGTGACCGATGCCGCCAAGGAGTGGCTGTCGCTGACGGGGTACGACCCGATCTACGGCGCCCGACCGCTGCGGCGCCTCGTGCAGACCGCGATCGGCGACCAGCTGGCCCGCTCGATCCTTGCCGCTGAGATCAAGGACGGCGACACCGTGCTGGTCGATCGCACCCACGGCGACGGCCTGTCGGTCTCCGCGGTCTCGCCGGAGCAGGCGCAGGCCGCGGCTGGACGGGTCACCGATGCGTCGAGCGACGAGCCCGAGATCGTGGACGCAGAACTGGTCGACGACTGACGAGGCTCGGCCGGTCAGTGCGCAATGTCGATGACGAGCCGACTCGGCGAGTCCAGGGTCCACACGACGAGCTCGGTCCTGCCGTCCAGGCCGATGAGCCAGTGGACGTTGGCCTCGAAGTCCTCGATCTCGACCACCTCGGTCACCCTCGTGGTGTCGCTGCGCAGGCGCGTCGGCCCGGTGTAGACGGGTGTGTAGTCCTCGGTCATGTCCACGCGTGACGTCCCCTGCAGCCAGACGTCGAGAAAGGCCTCGCCCTCGATGGGCACGACGTTGCCGGGTACATCGTGGAAGGGTCCGGACGTGACCGTGTAACCCACCTGGTAGGTGGGCACGACGGGACCGTCGAACTCGACCACCACGCGGTCGTAGCCCGCGTGCCTGGCGCTGCGCACGTCAACGATCCACGAGCCACCCACCGGGGGCGTGGTCCCGCCACTGAAGGGGCCGTAGCCGGCGCCGCGAAGGGCCTGTGTGTCCGGCTCGGGCTCGCGCTGGGGCGGGGGTTGGGGCTCGGGTTCCGGCGCACGGTCGGGTGGAGTCGTTGGTTGCGGGTTCTGTTCGCTGGTGGGTTCCGGCTCGGCACCGGGCTCCGGTGACTCCTCCGACGGCGACGGTGGCTCCACCGAGACGGTCGGGGCCGTCGTGGCCGTCGGTGCCGATTCGACCTGTGCCACGGTGTCGTCGTCACGGCCGACGACCCAGACGATCGCCATCACGACCATCACCAGTGCAGCGCCGGCGACCCACCACCACATCTGCCGCACTCGGTCGGTCACCTGTGGCGTCGGCGCGGTCATGGCTGGTCACCTCACACCTCCCAGGGTAGGCCGATGACGGCCGGTGACCAGGGCCGATCGGTGGCGGCGAACCCCCGACCGACCGCGCCGCGACAGCGTGCCGCTACTGCTCGATGTCGATGACCAACCGGGCCGGGCCGCTCAGCTCGGTGACGACAAGCGGCTTCTGCTCGGTCAGGCCGATCACCCAGATGACGAGGGCCTCGAAGTCGTCGACGTCCACCACCTCGGTCACCACCTGGGTATCCGACGTCACGCGCGACGGGCCGTCGTACACAAGCTCGCCTTCGTCGAGGTCGAACGCGGACGTGCCCTCCAGCCGCACCTGCAGAAACGCCTCGCCGGCGACGTCGACCTCCTGATCGTTCGTGGCCACGAAGGGTGGGTCGGCGTAGGCGATCGAGTACGTGGGAACCACGCCGGTGAACTCGAACACCACCCGATCGAAGCCGTCCTGACGGGCGCTGCGGACGTCGGCGATCCACGTGCCGTCCGTGCCCGGCGTGCTGCCGCCGCTGACGGGACCCAGCGTGGCCCCGGGCAGGCCGGGGGTGCTCGGGTCGTCCGCAGACTCCGCCGGGGTGGCAGCCGGCGTCGCAGAAGCGGTCGTCGTGGGTGATGGCGCCGGCAACGACGGCGCGGGAGTGGGCGTGGTCGCTACGGGGTCACCGCCGTCTTCGCGCAGCAGCAGGACGACGATGGCGACAAGTCCGACGACCGCCACGAGGCCGACGGCAACGATTACCGCGAGGCGCCGCCCGCCATCGTCGGCCGTGCCGCCTGCAGTCGCTCCAGAGCCTGGATCAGCGTCCCCTCCGCCTTGCTGAACGTCCATCGCAGCAGCGACCTCCCTGTCTCGTCGTCCGGCTCGCGGTGCCTGTCGTAGAAGGCCGAGCACGGAATCGTCACGATTCCCGCCCGGCTCGGCAGGTCACGGGCGAACTGCGCGCCGTCCTCGTACCCCCACGACCGTACATCCGAGACCGCGAAGTACGTGCCAGCCGGTGTGTAGGTCTCCATGCCGAGGTCGCGCAGGCCGCCGACCAGCAGGTCGCGCCTGACCTGCAGCGAGTCGCGCAGGCCCGCGACCCAGTCGTCGTGCGTTCCCAGCACCCGAGCCACTGCCGGTTGCAGAGGCGCACCGGAGACGTAGGTCAGGTACTGCTTGACCGCGCGCGCCGCCGCCACGAGTGGCGCAGGGCCGGTGAGCCAGCCGATCTTCCACCCGGTGACCGAGAACGTCTTGCCGGCAGAGCCAGCGGTCAGCGTCCGATCGGCTATGCCGGGCAGGGTCGCGATCGGGATGTGCCCACGGCCGTCGAACGTCAGGTGCTCGTACACCTCGTCGGAGATCACGAGCAGGTCGTGGTCAGCGGCCACCTCGGCGACAGCCCGCATCGCGTCGGCGTCCAGCACCGCGCCCGTGGGGTTGTGCGGGGTGTTGACAAGCAGCACTCGCGTGCGCGGCGTCACCGCTGCCTCCAGCGCGTGGCGGCTGAGGGCGAAGTGAGGCGGCTCGAGGAGCACGCCGCGCAGGCGACCACCAGCGAGCTGGACGGCGGCCGGGTACGAGTCGAAGAACGGCTCGAGGGCGAGCACCTCGTCACCGGGTTCGACGAAGGCGAGGATGGCGGCGGCGAGTGCTTCCGTTGCGCCAGTGGTGACGAGCACCTCGTGGTCGGAGTCCCATGTCAGCCCGTAGTGCCGTCGCTGGTGCTCGGCAACCGCGGCCCGCAGCTCGGGCACACCCAGACCGGGCGGGTACTGGTTGTGACCCGAGGCGATCGCCTGCCGGGCTGCGTCGAGCAGAGCCGGCGGCCCATCGGAGTCGGGGAAGCCCTGACCGAGGTTCAGCGAGCCCGTCGCCACAGCGAGCGCGGACATCTCCGCGAAGATCGTCTCGCCGAGCCCCTCGATACGGTGCGCGGGACTTGGCCTGAGCGGGCGCCTCGGGTCTGCCACGACCACCCACGCTAACGGTGCCGACACACGGGTCGCCTACAGTCCGACCGTGCCCACCGCTGTCGTCACCGGTGCCAGCGCCGGCCTCGGGCGGGCCTTCGCGACCCGTCTCGCCGCGACCGGCTACGACGTCGTCCTCGTCTCCCGCGACGAGGCCCGACTCGGCGAGCTGGCCGCGGAGCTCGAGCACCGCTTCGGCTGCAGCGCGGACGTCCTGCCCGCCGACCTGGCGGACCGGGAGCAGCTGGGCCGCGTGGCCGACCGCCTCGTCGACCCCGACCGTCCGGTGGAGCTGATGGTCAACAATGCCGGCAACGCTCTGCGCAAGCCGTTTCTCGCCAATTCCCTTGCCGACGAGGAGCGCATGCTCGACCTTCACGTGCGCGCCACGCTCGTGCTGACGCACGCTGCCCTGGGCCCGATGACCGCCCGCCGCTCCGGTGGTGTGATCAACGTGTCGTCGCTGGCCGGGTGGATCCCTCGGGGCACCTACAGCGCGCACAAGGCGTGGGTGACGACCTTCAGCCAGGCAGTCGCGCGGCAGGTCGCGCCCTCCGGGGTGCGGGTCATGGCTCTGGCGCCCGGGTTCATGCGCACCGAGTTCCACCAGCGGGCGGCCATGGACACAGCCGGCATACCGGGCCCTGCCTGGCTCGACGCCGACGACGTGGCCGCACAGACACTGCGCGCGTGGGAACGGGGTCACTCCGTCCACGTCCCGAGCACGCGGTACAAGGCGGTGGCGTCGCTGCTGCGCAACGCACCGCACGAGACCATCCACCGACTGCGGACGAGGGGGAGCCGATGAGCGCCGAGACAGGCATCGCGAAGTCGATCGAGTGGTACCGGCTGCGGGAGCAGATCCAGAACAAGGCCATCGTCGAGGGCCGAGTGGTGCTGTCGTCCGGGGTGCAGGCCGACTACTACGTCGACCTGCGCCGCGTGACCTTGGACGCGGCGGCCGCGCCGCTCGTGGGGGAGGTGATGCTCGACCTGGTCTCGGGCTACCCGGCCGACGCCGTCGGAGGGCTGACGCTCGGCGCCGATCCCGTCGCCACGGCCATGCTGCACGCAGCAGCGGGCCAGGGCCGTGCGCTCGACGCCTTCGTCGTCCGCAAGGAGGGCAAGGCCCACGGCCTGCAGCGACGCATCGAAGGCCCGGACGTCAGCGACCGGAGCGTCATCGCCGTCGAAGACACCTCCACCAGCGGGTCGAGTGTGCTGACCGCGGTGGAGGCGCTGCGCGAGGCGGGCGCCACCGTGACCGCGGTGGCGGTGATCGTCGACCGTGGGGCGGGGGACGCCGTGCGCGCCGAGGGGCTGGACTACCTGGCGGCCTACTCGCTGGACGACCTCGGGCTGGAGTAGGTCGGCGAGGTGGGGTCGAGGGACTCGTCCTGAAGCAGCGTCGCGAGGCGGCGCTCGGCCCAGATGAGCCCGAGGATGACCGCCGCGCCCGCGAGGGCCAGGCCGAGCACGGGGACGATGTCGTCACCCGGAGCGAGCAGGGTGCGGTCGTCGGTCTGCCACGGCCACAGCGCTCGCAGCGAGCCGGCCATCAGCCCGGTAAGGACGACCAACGTCAGTCGTGGCCGGTGGCTGAGCAGCCACTGCAGCAGCAGCACGAAGCTGGAGATCCCGACCGCCGCGCCCAGCGCGAATGCGACGAGGTAGCCAAGATCTCGGTCGTTGACCGCGGCGATCGTGGGCTCGTACATGCCGATCGACAGCAGGAGGAACGATCCCGACACCCCCGGGAGGGCCAGTGCGCACACCGCCATCGCGCCGGAGGCGACGACGAGGGGCAGGCTCGGGTCGGTGACCGTACCGGGGGGCAGGCCGGTGAGGACGAACGCCACGGCCGCAGCTGCCCCGGCCAGCAGCAGCGCTCGCACGTCCCACCGGGAGACCATGCGCGCGGGCACGGAGATGCCGACGACGACCAGGCCGAAGAAGACGGCTCGCGTCTGCACCGGGTACTCCTCGACCAGCGGCTCCAGCACGGCCGCGCCCACGACGATGGCAGCGGCCATGCCGATGCCGACGGGCACGAGCACCCGCCATCGCACCTCGGCGAGGTGCTCGCGGCCCTGGGCGAAGCGGCCGCGTACGAGGTCGGCGAGTCCGCGCACGAGTGCGGCGGCGGACGCGATGAGGGTCTCGTACAGACCGATGATCAGCGCGATCGTGCCCCCGCTGACGCCGGGGACCACCTCGGCGAAGCCGATGAGGGAGCCCCGGACGAGGTCGATCACGGCACGAAGCACACGCCCAGCGTACGGACGGTTCGGCTGCGGGCAGGCATAGCCTGCGGGGCGTGCACACGCCCGGTCCGGACGACGACTTCCAGCGGATCGGGGTCGGTCCGTGGCAGGGCCCCTGGCCCGAGGACCCTCGCTACGACCCGGAGCTCCTCGCCACCGGGGACGCGCGCAACGTCGTCGACCGCTACCGGTACTGGACGAGGGAAGCCATCGTCGCCGACATCGACGAGCATCGGCACGACCTGCACGTGGCGATAGAGAACTTCGCCCACGACCTCAACATCGGCTCGGTCGTACGGACGGCCAACGCCTTCGCGGTGGCCGAGGTGCACATCGTGGGTCGCCGTCGGTGGAACCGTCGTGGGGCGATGGTGACCGACCGCTACCAGCACCTACGGCACCACGCCGATGCGTCCGAGCTGGCCGACTGGGCGGCCGAGCGGGGGCTGCCGCTGCTCGGCGTCGACAACGTCCCCGGTGCCGTCCCGCTCGAGACCTACGACCTGCCGCGCGCCTGCGTGCTCGTGTTCGGCCAGGAGGGGTCCGGGCTGAGCCAGGCCGCCCGCGACGCGTGCGACATCCTGTCCATCGCCCAGTTCGGGTCGACACGCTCGGTGAACGTCGGCGCGGCCGCGGCGATCGCCATGCACGCCTGGGTGCGTCGCTGGGTGTTCGACCAGTCGCCCGGGTAAGCCGTCCGCTCGGGGTCACGGCCGACGGGCGTGCGTCCGGCGTCCTCGAGCCCATGGCTGCGAGGGGGTCGGACGTTGCGTCCTGGCGGGCCCCGACCTAGATCTCGTCGACGAGCTCGGCCACCGAGCTCACCACGCGCGACGGCCGGAAGGGGAACGTGTCCACGTCCTCGGCGAGGGTGGACCCGGTCAGCACCAGGATCGTCTCCATGCCGGCCTCCAGGCCGGCCACGATGTCGGTGCCCATGCGGTCGCCGACCATGGCCGACGTCTCGGAGTGGGCACCGATCTGGTTCAGCCCTGCGCGCATCATCACCGGGTTGGGCTTGCCGACGAAGTAGGCGTCGCGGTTCGTCGCCCGGGAGATCAGCGCCGCGACCGACCCGGTCGCCGGAAGCGGCCCCTCGGTGGACGGCCCGGTCGGGTCAGGGTTGGTCGCCACGAACCGGGCACCCCGCTCCACCAGCCGGATCGCGCGGGTGATGGCCTCGAAGGAGTAGGTGCGTGTCTCACCGAGCACGACGTAGTCGGGGTTCGCGTCGGTGAGGACGAAGCCCACCTCGTGCAAGGCGGTCGTGAGGCCCGCCTCACCGATCACGTAGGCCCGGCCTCCCGGCATCTGGTCGGCCAGGAAGCGCGCCGTTGCCACGGCGGAGGTCCACAGGCTCTCCTCGGGCACCTCGATGCCCATGCCGGCCAATCGGTCGGCCAGGTCGCGTCGCGTGTAGATCGAGTTGTTCGTGAGCACGAGAAACGGAAGCTCCCGCTCGCGGATGCGGGCAACGAACTCGGGCGCACCCGGCACGGGGACCCCTTCATGGATCAGCACCCCGTCCATGTCGGTCAGCCAGGCCAACGGAGCGGGTCTGCGGCTCACGGCCGCAACGCTACGGCTGGCGCCGTACCGTGCGCAGGGTGACCGACAGGATCGTCATCATCGGTGGGGACGCCGCCGGAATGAGTGCGGCGTCGCAGGCGCTGCGCACTGCCGCGCGCGGGGGCCGTGACGTCGCTGTCACCGTGCTCGAGCGGGGGCCGTGGACGTCGTACTCCGCGTGCGGAATCCCCTACTGGGTGGCAGGTGACGTCGACGTCGCGGAGGACCTCGTCGCGCGCACGCCCGAGGAGCACCGTGCCAACGGGATCGACCTGCACATGGGAGTCGAGGCGACCGAGATCGACCTCGGTGCTCAGGTGGTGCAGACCCGACGGGTGGCGGCGACGGGCGAGACGTCCGGCCACTCGACCGGCACCGCCATCTCCTTCGACCAGCTCGTCATCGCGACCGGCTCGGTGCCCATCCGCCCCGACCTTCCCGGCGCCTACGCCGATGGCATCCACGGCCTGCAGACCCTGGACGACGGCCAGTCACTTCTCGACGCTCTGACGTCGGCGCGCCGGCTCGAGCGAGCCGTTGTCGTCGGCGCCGGCTACATCGGGATCGAGGTGGCCGAGGCGGCCCAGCGGCGCGGCCTGGCCACGACGGTGGTCGACATGGCCGAGCAACCGATGACCACGCTCGACCCCGACATGGGGGCGCTGGTGCGCACCGAGATGGAGAAGCTGGGCATCGACCTTCGCACCTCCACGGCCGTCGAGGGCTTCGAGGTCGGAGCGGACGGTTGGGTCACCGGCGTCGTGACCCCGGACGGGACGCTGCCAGCCGATCTCGTCGTGCTCGGGATCGGTGTGCGGCCCAACACCCGGCTGGCTCGCGAGGCGGGGCTCCCGCTAGGGGAGACCGGTGGGCTGCAGGTGGACCGTCGCCAGGCGGTTGTCGGGCACGACGCCGTCTGGGCGGCGGGAGACTGCGTGGAGTCGTTCCACCGGGTCAGCCAGCGCCCGGCCGTCGTCGCGCTGGGCACGCACGCCAACAAGCAGGGGCGCGTCCTGGGCACGAACCTCGGCGGCGGGTACGACACCTTCCCCGGTGTCGTGGGGACGGCGATCACCAAGGTGCACGACCTCGAGATCGCGCGCACCGGGCTCGGTGTCGACGAGGCTCGCCGTGCGGGGTTCGACGTGGTCTCGGGCACGGTCGAGTCCACGACGACAGCCGGCTACATGCCCGGTGCCAGCCCGATGACCGTCAAGGTCGTCGCCGAGCGGGGGACGGCCCGCATGCTCGGCGCTCAGATCGTGGGTGCCGGACCCGGGTCGGCGAAGCGGATCGACGCGTGTGCCCTCGCGGTGTGGAACGAGATGCACGCTGACGACCTGGCCATGACCGACCTGTCGTACGCCCCACCCTTCTCACCTGTGTGGGACCCGGTGCAGATCGCGGCGCGACGCGCAGCTGAGCGGGCCCGGACGAGCTGAGCCGGCGGGCCCGGACGAGCTGAGCCGGCGGGCCCGGCCGCAGGCGGCCGGCCTGCGTGCAGCAATCAGGCCCAGACGAACACGACGTCGCCCGCAGCGACGTCACCGGAGGTCACCAGGCCGCTGAGCGCGTCCGCGGACCCCTCGAGGGCGACGACGGGTACGGCCGGGGACTTGCCGCCCGCTTCGACGGCGGCCGGGTCCCAGGACACGATCGCATCGCCGGCCGCGACCGTCGCACCCTCGGACGCGTGCAGGGTGAACCCCTCGCCCTTGAGCTGAACAGTGTCGATGCCGAGGTGGACGAGCACCGACTTGCCGTCGCCGGAGATCACGTAGGCGTGTGGGTGCAACTTGACGATCGTTCCTCCGATGGGGGCCACGGCAGTCCCGGCCTCCCGCAGCGGGTCGACGCCGATCCCAGGGCCCACCATGAGTCCGGCGAACACCGGGTCGGGGACGTCGGTGATCGGCATGGCGCGGCCGCTGACGGGGGACAGGATCTCCATGGGTCGGGCTCCTCTGGGCGACAGACGGCGGCCCTGGTGGCGCGCCGTTCGGGTGTGGGCGTCGGGGTGACACTCTACGAATCCTGCGCAGGCTGCGCGCGGGATTCGTCCGCACCGACGTCCCCGGTGCGTCGATTCGCGGTTTCCGACCCTCTCCTGGCGGAACCGGACTACCGTCGCCGACGCCGGGTGTGCACGTGGTGATGGTTCGGTGGGGTCATGAGCCGAACCGGTGAGGAGGGCCGATGAGTACAGCGACAGAGGCGACATCGACGAAGCAGTCGATGGGCGCGAGAGCCTTCGGGTTTCTCCAGCGGATCGGCAAGGCGCTCATGGTGCCGGTCGCGATCCTCCCCGCGGCCGGCCTGCTGCTCGGAATCGGTGCCGGGCTGCAGCAGGAGACCCTGACCGACATCGCGCCGTGGCTGCTCAACGACACGTGGGTCACGATCTCCACGGTCATGAAGGCCTCCGGCGACATCGTGTTCGCCAACCTGGCGCTGATCTTCGCCATCGGTGTGGCCATAGGCCTGGCCAACGACGCTGGGGTCGCCGCCTTGGCGGCGACGGTCGGCTACCTGGTGTTCAACGTGTCGATCTCGTCGCTGCTCGGACTCACCCCCGACTCGATCGCCGGCGACACCCGCTACGCGATGGTTCTGGGTATTCCGAGCCTGCAGACCGGTGTCTTCGGGGGGTTGGCAGTCGGCATCCTGGCGGCCTGGTGCTATAACCGGTTCTTCACGATCAAGCTCACTCCGGCCTTGGGCTTCTTCGCAGGCAAGCGGTTCGTCCCGATCATCACGGCGGCGATGTCGCTTCTGCTCGGCGCCCTGTTCATCTTCATCTGGCCGCCCATCCAGGAGGGCATCAACACCTTCGCCGCAGAAGTGGTGCTCGCCAACCCGGTGCCGGGCGCCTTCATCTTCGGACTCATCGAGCGCTCGCTCATCCCGTTCGGCCTGCACCACGTCTGGTACCCGATCTTCTGGTACGAGTTCGGCGAGTACACCTCCGCGGCAGGTGACCTGGTGCGAGGTGACCAGCGCATCTGGTTCGCCGAGCTCAACGACGGCCAAGCCCAGACCAACGGCCTGTACCCGGACTTCCAGGCCGGCACGTTCATGACCGGCAAGTACCCCTTCATGATGTTCGGCCTGCCCGCCGCCGCGTTCGCGATGTACCAGTCGGCCAAGACCCACCGACGCAAGGTCGTCGCCGGCCTGTTCTTCTCCGCCGGGCTGACGTCCTTCCTCACGGGCATCACCGAGCCCATCGAGTTCACGTTCCTGTTCGTCGCGCCGCTGCTCTTCGTCATCCACGCAGTCTTCGCTGGGCTGTCGTTCATGATCATGGAGCTGCTCAACATCCACATCGGGTTGACGTTCTCCGGGGGCTTGATCGACTTCTTCCTCTTCGGCATCCTCCCGGGCCGACAACCCTGGTGGATCCTCGTGCTGGTCGGGCTCGGCTTCGCCGTCGTCTACTACTTCTTGTTCCGATTCGGCATCAAGATCCTCGACGCGAAGATCCCAGGCCGAGAGGACGACATCGAGGAAGGGATCGAAGAGATGGCGGCCTCCTCGGTGCCTGCCGCTGAGGCTGAGATAGCCGCCAGTGGCGTCGCCACGGCAACGGCCACCTCGACGGGTGCCAAGCTCGTGGCGGCGTTCGGTGGCGCGGACAACATCGTCAACAACGACGCCTGCATCACCCGGCTGCGCATCGAGGTGAAGGACAAGACCAAGGTCGACAAGGCTGCGCTCAAGGCGATGGGCGCGGCCGGCGTGGTCGAGGTCGGCAACAACATGCAGGCGATCTTCGGGCCGAAGGCCGAGTCGCTGAAGGGTGAGATGGAGAAGGCCATCGCCGGTGGCGAGGCCGCCGCCCCCACCACAGCAGCCCCCGCCGCCCCTGCGGCGCCGGCAGCGGCCGACGACGGTCTGCCTGACACCGAGGCCGGCAAGCTCATCCGGGCGTTCGGCGGCAAGGCGAACATCACCAATCTGGATGCCTGCATCACGCGGCTGCGCATCGAGGTGGCCGACAAGTCCAAGGTCAACAAGGCAGCCATCCAGAAGCTCGGTGCCGCCGGGGTCGTCGAGGTCGGCAACAACGTGCAAGCCATCTTCGGGCCGCGTGCCGACGCGCTGAAGTCCGAGATGCAGAAGCTGATGTAGGACGGGGAGAGCCGGTGCAGCAGATCAAGGGTGTCGGGGTCAGTGCTGGGCGTTCGGTCGGGCCGCTGGTCCGCATGCCGGACCCCATCAGCGAGCCGGCCGACGGGTCCCCGCTCGAGGAGGGGGAGCGCGAGGCCGCCGCGGCGGCGATCAGTGACGCCGCGGCATCGGTGAAGGCCGATCTCGAGGCCCGGGCGGCAACGGCCAGCGCGGAAGGTAAGGCGCTGCTGGAGGCCACGGCGATGATGGCGGCAGACCCGACGCTGGTGAGCTCGGCGAAGAAGAAGGTGACCGCCGGCGGGACGCGTGCGCCTCGCGCCGTGTGGGACGCCGCCGACGAGGTGGCAGCCATGCTGGAGTCTCTGGGTGGCTACATGGCCGAACGTGCCCGCGACGTGCAAGACGTGCGCGACCGCATCGTGGCCGAGCTGACTGGCCGTCCCGCTCCGGGGGTACCCGTACGGGACGAGCCGTTCGTGCTGGCCGCTGTCGACCTGGCTCCGGCCGACACCGCGACGCTCAACCCGGAGGTCTGCGTCGGACTGGTCACCGCCCAGGGTGGGCCGACCTCCCACACCGCGATCCTCGCCAAGGCGCTCGGACTGCCGGCCGTCGTTGCCGCGCCAGGCGTACTCGACATCGCTGAGGGCACCACCGTCCTCGTCGACGGGTCCGGGGGCACCGTCGGGCTGAACCCGGACGACGACACCATCGCTCGGGTGAGGGCCGCGTCGTCGGTGCAGCTGACCTTCGACGGGGAGGGGGCCACCGCAGACGGCCACCCGGTGCAGCTGCTCGCCAACGTGGGTGACCCGAAGGACGTCGACGCCGCCGTGGCGGCGAACGCCGAAGGCGTCGGCCTGTTCCGTACCGAGTTCTGCTTCCTCGACAGGCCGGAGGCCCCGACGGTCGACGAGCAGGTGGACATGTATCGCCAGATCCTCGCTGGGTTCCCCGGCAAGAAGGTCGTGGTGCGCACGCTGGATGCCGGCGCCGACAAGCCGCTGCCGTTCCTGACGAACACCGACGAGGAGAACCCGGCGCTCGGTGTGCGCGGCTACCGCACCGCGCTTCGCTCGCCGGGGGTTCTCGACGACCAGCTTGCAGCCATCGCCGCCGCCGCGGCCGCCGAGGACGCCGACGTGTGGGTCATGGCCCCCATGGTCAGCACGGTGGACGAGGCCCGGACCTTCGTGGAGCAGTGCGCTGCGCACGACCTGACCATGGCGGGCGTGATGATCGAGACGCCGGCGGCGGCCGTCACGTCAGAGCACGTGCTCGAGCACGCCATGTTCGCCAGCCTCGGCACCAACGACCTCGGCCAGTACACGATGGCCGCTGACCGGCTCATGGGCGAGCTCGCCGCGCTCAACGACCCCTGGCAGCCCGCCGTCCTGCGCATGGTCAAGGCCAGCGTGGACGGGGGGAAGGCCAACAACCGTCCCGTCGGCGTCTGTGGTGAGGCGGCGTCCGACCCCGCCCTGGCAGTCGTCCTGACGGGGCTGGGGGTGGCGAGCCTGTCGATGACCCCACGCTCCATCGCCGCCGTCGCAGCGGTGCTCGCCAGGACGTCCCTGCCGGAGTGCCGGCGACTCGCGAAGGTCGCCATCGATGCACCGACGGCGACTGCCGGGCGGGCTGCGGTGCGAGCCTCCCTCGAGGTGCTGGAGGAGCTCGGCCTGTAGCAGCGCGACGCAGCGGCGCAGACAGCGTCGGTGGTGCCTAGGCGCCCTCGGCGTCCAGGTCCGTGGCCACCAGAGCTGCCAGCGCGTCGAGCGACTCCTCCGCGCCGTCCCCCTCAGACGTCAGGATGACCTCGTCGCCGAACTCGGCGCCGAGGGTCATGATCCCGAGGATGCTGGAGGCGTCGACGGGGTCGGCGTCCGACCCGGCCTTCACGATGGTGACGGAAGCCGGCTGCTCGGAAGCAGCCTTGACGAAGATGGCGGCGGGTCGGGCGTGCAACCCCACCTTGCTGGCAACTGTGGCCCTGCGCTCCGGCACCTGGCTCTCCGATCGGTCGTTGGCTACGCGCTCTGCGCCTGATCGCGCCAGGCTAGCGCCGCGGCCGCGACGGCGGGGGGTGGACGGTCAGAACGCCGCGGCGACGCCGCACGTCCTCGATCCGGACCTGGCAAACCCTTGGCGCCGCCGCGCCTGATCGAGCAGACTCAGCGTCGTCCGGCAGCCGCCGCACGTCGACGCCCCACGCACGAGAGGTCACGAGCATGCCCATTGCCAACCCTGAGGTCTACCGCGAGATGATCAAGCGGGCGAAGGACGGCGGATTCGCCTACCCCGCCATCAACGTCACGTCCTCGCAGACTCTCAACGCCGCGATCAAGGGCTTTGCGGATGCCGGCAGTGACGGCATCGTCCAGGCATCCACCGGGGGTGCCGAGTTCTGGTCGGGTCAGGGCGTGAAGAACATGGTCACTGGCGCGGAGGCCATGGCCGCGTTCGCCGGTGTCGTGGCTGACAAGTACGACGTCAACATCGCGCTGCACACCGACCACTGCCCCGAGCCCAAGCTCGCCACCTACATGGAGCCACTCGTCGACATCTCCATCGAGCGGGTGAAGCAGGGCAAGGACCCGCTGTTCGGCTCGCACATGTGGGATGGCTCGGCGGTGCCACTGGACAAGAACATCGAGATCGCCAAGCGTCTGTACGACAAGTGCGTCGAGGCGAACATCGTTCTCGAGATCGAGATCGGCGTCGTGGGCGGCGAGGAGGACGGCGTCGTCGGGGAGATCAACGAGAAGCTCTACACGACTCCCGAAGACACCTGGAAGGTGGTCGAGGCGATCGGCGTCTCCGGCGAACCGGGCACGTACATGGTGGCCGCAACGTTCGGCAACGTCCACGGCGTGTACAAGCCGGGGCACGTCAAGCTGCGTCCGTCCGTGCTGGACGAGGTACAGAAGGACGCCGAGTCCAAACTTGGTCTGCCGGCCGGCTCGAAGCCGTTCAACCTCGTGTTCCACGGCGGCTCCGGCTCGACCGAGGAGGAGATCGCTGAGTCGCTCACCTACGGCGTCATGAAGATGAACATCGACACCGACACCCAGTACGCGTTCACCCGACCGGTGGTCGGCCACATGTTCACCAACTACGACGGCGTGCTCAAGGTCGACGGTGACGTCGGCAACAAGAAGGTGTACGACCCCCGTTCGTGGGGCAAGTCCGCGGAGAACGGGATGTCGGCGCGCGTCATCGAGGCCTGCCAGCAGCTCAAGTCGGCCGGCACGTCGATGGGTCGCGTCTGACCCCACCACCGCCTCCGTCGGGGGGCCGGGACGACCCGGTCCCCGGGTGGCAGCACGTCGGCGCTGCATCCGGCGTGGACGTCGATGTGTCCCTCGAGGTCGACCTGGCACCCGTCGGCCCGGGTGCTGATGGCGCCGACCGCCGTGGTGGCGGGGCTCCCTCGACAGGTCCCCGACCGCCCTCGGTCTCCGGCCGAGCAGTGGCTATCGCTGCTGGTGTCGTGGCGGCCGTGCTCGTTGCCCTCGCGCTCTGGCCGCAGCCCGGGCCGGCGGTCCAGCAGCCGGCGATCGCCGGCCCTGGGACGGTCGGTGCGTGGCCGGCGCGGGGGGAGCTGGCAGCTGACGAACGCGTGCTGCGCGACGTCACAGCCGCATGGCGCACGTCGAACCTCGACGGGGCACCCGAACCCGGCCGCGACGTCGAACCGCTCTACCTCGGCAGGGTCGGTGAGGATGTCTCGGCCCTTCTGCGCTCCACCACTGCCGAGGGTCGCACGCTCGTGGCGGCCGCCGTGGTGGACGGTGACGAGTGGCGCATGCTCGACGTCAGGCCGGTTGATCGAGACGTCAGCTGGCTCACCCTGCCGGGAGGTGACCTGCCCCGCGTCCTCGTCGCCCCCGAGGTGGCGGCTGCCTCGGCGTTGTGGGTGCGTCGCAGCGACGGGGTGTGGACCCGCGTGGCGGCCCGTGACGACGGGGTGACGTTCGGGCTGCGCAGCAACGAGGGACCCACCCTTCTCGGGGTCGTCCGGGGGCGTGGCGTCGACCGGACGCTGATCGAGGTGGCGTCGCTGTCGTCCACCGCGGTGCTCCCGCAGCCTGCCCCCGTGGACGTGGCCGCGCCGCAGTGGGGCCGCGGCGCCGGGTTGTCCGCCGAGGAGTACGACGCCGCCTTGTACGCGTCACGGGCGTTCGCCGAGCCCCCGCAGCAGCTGGCTGTTCTCGCGTCGACTCGAGTGCCCGGCGGCCGTGCGGTGCTGGTCGAGGTCGACTCAGCCGATGGCGGCGGCACGAGCCACCGCACGGTGGTGCCCGGCCCGGACGGTGAACCGACGTGGGGTCCCCAACCACTGGTGCGGGACAACCTCGCTGTCAGCGTCGTTCCGCGCGGTGGTGGACGCGCCCTCGTGCTGGTCGCCTCGTCCCCCTCGGTGGCACGGGTCGAGGTACGCACGCCCGACGACGAGGTGCTGGTGGGCGGAACCGGGCCGACTGCCGTGGTGCTCGCTCCGCCCGCCCCGTCGGAGGTGCGCGTGCTGGGCAAGCGCACGAGCGGGGCCGTCACCACGAGCCTCACGTCCCCGGTGGTCGGCTGAGCACGGCTGCCTTCGTGGCCTGTGCTGCGGGGTCGACAGGCGCGGGTGGCCGATCTGGCCGCACGGGCCCAGAATGGCCAGGTGCGCGGGGACGAGGAGTGGGTGTCGGTCGACCTGCTCGACGACCCTGCCAAGGGCGACGACGAGCCGAGTCCCGACACCGACGACGTGCGATCGGCGCCCCACGGCGCATCCCGCGTCGGACGGTCGCGGGTGGGGATCGTCGCTGCGGTGGTGGCTGCCGTCCTCATCGCCCTCGTCCTGTGGCCAGACCCGTCGGCGCCTCCCGCGTCGGACGCTCCCCCCGACACGCAGGCAGCGACCGCGCCGGCGCCGGAGGACCCCCGGCTGCTGGGGTGGCCCGGGCGTGGCCCGTGGGCCGGCGACGCTGACCTGGTCGCCGAGGCGGCCGGCGTCTGGCGCAGCACCGCAGAGGCGCTCGGCCTCGACCCCCCGGGGGACGAGGTGCACGCCTTGTGGGCCGGGCCGGTGTACGAGCGTTCCGTGCTCGTCCTGCAGTCGGTCAGCCCTGACGGTGCGGTGCGCGTGGCCCAGCTCACCGAGTCGCGCATCCCGGGGTCGGCGAACCCCGGGGCCCTGCGACTCGCCGCGGTGAGTGCCGTCACGCTCGAGCCCGCTTTTCTGGGCCTGACCTACGCCGGGGAGCTGCAGCCTGTCGACGGGCTGGACGAGCCGGACGCGTTCCTGGTGCAGGTGCTGCCATCGCCAGACCTGCTGGAGGAGGGCGTGGTGCTGCAGCGCTTGGACGGCCGGCAGTTCGTCGACATCGGGATGACCGGGGATGGCCTGTCGCAGGTCTGGGTGCACTCGCCACGCTTCGGAGCCGCAGGAGCCGTCGTGGCAGCCGTGCGGACGCGTGGGCTGTATCCGGGCATCCTCGAATCCGGGCTCGTCGCGCCCGAGCAGCTCGTCCCGACCGCCCCACCCGTCCAGCTGGTCTCACCGGACTGGGGTCGCACGCGGGGCGACCTGCCTGAGGACTACCTGGACGGGATGACCGCGCTGCGAGCGCTCGACCGCACCAGCGGCCGCGTCGCTGTCCTGGGGTCGACGCCCACTCCGGACGGGCGAGCATCGCTGATCGAGGTCCGGCCCTCGGGACCGGGGACTCCCGTGGTGGTGACCGTGGGAAGCGGGCGGGTCGAGGCGGTGTCCCAGCCGCGCCCTGCCGGGTCGCCGACTGAGCCGGCGATCGGGGCCGCACGGTCGGTCGATGGCCGGCTCCTCGTGGTCGCAGCCGGCCCACCGGGGGCGTCGCTGCTGCTCATCGGCGCGGACGGAGCCGTCGTGGGCAGGGGACCACGTACGACGGCCGTGTGGCTCGACCGTGACCGCGACGTCGCCGAGATCTCCGCGCAGGGATACCGGGACGACGAGTCGTTGGTGGGCCGCAGCACGCTGGACGTCTCCGGCCTGTGAGGATGGGTGCGTGACGGATCGCACCGAGGTCGACCTGAGCGACTCGACCGTCGTCATCGGCGCGGGGATCGCCGGCATCTCCTGTGCCCGGGTCCTCGCGGAGGCGGGGGAGAGTGTGGTCGTGCTCGACCGTGGTCGCCGCGCCGGCGGTCGGATGGCCAGGTGGACCCGCGACGATCGCGCCATCGACGTCGGGGCCGCCTACTTCACCGTGCGGGACCCCGACTTCGCGACGGTGGCGCACGACTGGGCCAAGCGCGGCCTGGCGCACCCGTGGACCGACTCGTTCGCGGTGGTGGAGTCGTCGGGGCGTCGCGTGGAGACGTCCGGACCGGTGCGGTGGGCGGCCGAGGACGGGCTGCGCTCGCTCGTCGAGGACCTTGCCGTGGGACTCGACGTGCGGCTGGCCCGCGAGGTCGAGTCGGTCGGGGTGCTGCCGGACGGTACCCCATCGGTGGACGGGAGGCCTGTGCGGTCCGCGGTGCTCGCGATGCCCGACCCGCAGGCGCGCGACCTGCTGGCCGACGAGCTGGTCGACGCAGCCGATCTCGACGAGGAGTGGCACCCGGTGGTGACCGTCGTGGCCCGCTTCCCGGAACGCACGTGGCGGGGCATCGACGGTGTGTTCGTCCACGACTCGCCGCTGTCCCTGCTGGTGGACGACGGACGACGGCGCGGCGACGGGGCGCCCGTGCTGGTCGCCCACTGCACCCATGGAGTCTCCGCCGGCTACCTCGACCGGCCGGACGCGGTGGTACCGGTCGCCGTGGCGGAGATGGCCCGGATCGTGCCGGGTCTCGGCGAGCCGGAGTGGGTGCAGGCCAAGAGGTGGGGGACGGCCGAGCCACGTCGGGCCCGCACGACCACCTACCACCTGGGCGAGCCCAACATCGCCATCTGCGGAGACGGATGGTCACAGCGTCCGCGGGTCGAGGCTGCCTGGATCTCCGGTCGGGACGCGGGCACCGCCCTGGCCGCGCGACTTCGGTAGGTTGCGCGCGTGCCGGCGACAGTTCTGGTCGGAGCCCAGTGGGGCGACGAGGGCAAGGGAAAGGCCACCGACCTGCTCGGGGCCGACGTCGACTACGTCGTGCGCTA
>Ga0272442_10003403_pt1 | contig 22344 bp, 20 predicted proteins | sample SSMForm2O_FD_200262 | JGI IMG/M metagenome (GOLD analysis project Ga0272442, IMG submission 200262) | Marine sediment archaeal communities from Little Sippewissett salt marsh, Falmouth, MA, United States - SSM-Form-2O | ecosystem: Environmental > Aquatic > Marine > Wetlands > Sediment ...
AGAAGATCGCCGCCCGTTGCATGACCCTGGCGCAGGACGGGCAGTACAATTTCCCCCGCAGCCTGGAAAGGGGGGAGGTCGTGGCCGCGAATCACGCGCTGGCGCGTTTTATCCACGCCGCCTGCTCCCTGGTTCACCTGCTGCACCGTCGTTACAAACCGTTTTACAAATGGATGCATCGTTCCCTGAAGGATCTGCCTGCTCCGGGCCCCCGGGTGGCGGAGCATCTAGAGCAGTTGGTGGAAATTCGTACCGGTGATCGGGACGTGCAAATCCGAGAGCGCCGGGACCGGGTGGAAACGGTCGCGGAAATCCTGGCCGCGGCGTTGATGGATAACGGCATCAGCGATTCCGGCAGTACTTTTTTGTTGAAGCATGCCGCGGTTATCCGGGAACGTATCGAGGATCCGGCCATTCGCCGCCTCCCCCTGGGCACCGGCTGATCCGGACCCTGATCAAGTAAAGCATACAGATGCCGGGCGGTCGGGAACGATGGAATCGACAGGGACAGTCACGGACAGACACGGACGGTCACGGACAATCACGGAACCGCCCAGCAAGGGGGACTAAAGCTATCGGGCCGGAGCTGCGCCGGCGGCGAGGCGGCGGAGAGTGTCCCCGGCGTACAACCGGACCTCCAAATCGGGGTCGGACTGCATGGGTGTAAGGGCCGCGCGGATTCGGGATGCCATGGTTGCCGGGAATTCCCGGAGTACCCAGACGGCGGTGCGACGTACCTTGGGCTCCGGATCATCCAGGGTGGAAATCACGAGGCGCAAGGCTTGCGATGTTCCCAGCTCGGCCAGGCCGCGGATGGCGGTGCAGCGTTGCCACCAGGTTGTCATCTCCAGCCCCCGGGCGAATGCGTCCGCGGCCCGGGGGGATCCCAGCTTGCGTAACGCTTCCCCCACCTGGTTGAAGGGACAATCCCGGCGTTCCTCCAGGCAGCGGATCAACAGGGGGATCGTGTCTTGAAATCCCAACTCTCCCAATGCTTCCGCGGCCGCGGCACTAGCGGAGTTCATGAGAATGTCCGAAAGGGGGGCCACCGCGTCCCGGTCTCGCAGCTTCCCCAGGGCGCGGGCGGCGGCGTTCGCCATCCCGCGCTCGGGATCCTCCAGGGCGGAGATGAGTTCGGGTACGGCAGTGCGGGCCTGGAGGCGTCCCAGGGCCCCGGCCGCGGCGTTGCGTACCCAGCGGTGGGGATCCCGCAGCCTCTCGATCAATGCGGCAACGACCCGGGGGGAGTTGATGCCGCTCAATGCGTCCACCGTGTACCAGCGTACGATAGGGTTGTCCGTTTCCAACAAAAACAAAAGACCGGGCACCGCGCTTTGGCCGCCGGCGGCCAGGCGCTTTAATTCCCGGCGGATTGTCAGGCGATTGCCGGTGTAAAGAATGTGATCCACGCCGGCCTGCATCTCCGCGGCCGTTGGGGGGGAGGGCGGTTTTTCCTTGGACAGCAATCCACCGCTCCAGGCGGAAAGCCCCATGATAATCACCAGGTAAATCAGGAGGAATACCAGGATCTCTCTTTTTCGTTTGAATTGATTTTTTTGGAATATCAAACGCAGGGGCCATTTCAATAGACGGCTGACGAAACCTGGCAGGGGAAAGAGGAAAGGGGTGCGCTCCTGGAAGCGTTTGTACGCCGGGCCGTCGACTTTCCGCATTTTCAGCTCTTCAAAAAGGGCGACACCGATAATCACCAGGGCGCTCAGAATCCAGGCCAGGGAATTGGACAATTCGAAATATCTTTTCTGGTTGTCTCCGGGCAGAAGCATGATGCCGTAGCTCCAGATGATCCAACCCAGGTATTGGGGATGGCGGGAAATACGATAGATCCAGAAATCAACAACCTTCCGCCCCCGACTGCGGGCGACGAACCACGCCAGGGTCCCGAGAATAAATATGAACAAACCGATTCCGGTGATCACCGGAGGCAGAATGGGGTAGAGGTTGAGGCCCGCGGAGTCACCGATCTCCAATAGCTTTCGGTAAGGCCACAGGGCGATATCACCCAGACGCATGAAGTCGAAGGACACATCCAGGAAAGGGAGCCACAGGAGGCGCAGAAAAGAAAGGCCGCCCAGGAAGAACATGGTGGCCGCGAATTGTCCGAATACCGGCAGGAAGAGCAGGATCGCTCCGGCGGAAGCCAGGCCCTTGCGGTTGCGGGCCAGGCCGATCACGATCAAAAGGATCGTCAGCGCCAGGGAGGCGTAGCCGATCTCCCGCAGGTGGTAATGATCCAGAAAGAGACGGGTTTTGTAAGCCGTGTCCGCGTCCTGCCCCGTGGCCAGGGCGGGCGTCGTGATCGTCCGGCCCAGGAAGGAGTCGAGCAACCCGGGGATCTCCACGGCGGTAAAAGTCAGGCCCAGGGTGAACACCAGGGCCAGGATGGTTAACATAACGGTGGTCTTCCAGGAAGTGCTCATTTCCCCTCCAGTATATGCTTTGTCGGACCGGAAGGAAATATTCCCCTCCCATGCCTCTCAATCCTCGCTATTGCCGGGGTCGTTGACCTCCCACCCGGCTTAATGGGGACGGAGCGTATCGGGCCAAAGCGGCCAGCTCGGATTCAGACAGGACTTCGGTTCCGCCGGATCACCGGTCGCCAACGCCGCGAGTGGACCGATACCTCCGGACCCTGATCAAGTAAAGCATACAGATGCCGTGCGGTCGGGAACGATCCGGCAACCGCGGACCGCAACGGGTACGGGGACACTGCATCGAAGGCGTATCGAAGCGCCGAATCCTCGCTATTGCCGGAGTCGTTGCCCTCCCGCCCGGCTCGAAGAGGACCGATACCTACGGAGCCTACCCGATTGAAGTGCTCACTCGCCGGAGTCGATGACCTCCCGCCCGGCAAAGGGGGGACGGAGGCTAGGGCTGGAAGCGGTCGGGGAGGGCGTCGTACTCCGGAGGATTTTCCAGGCGGGTCTCCATGATCCGTTCCATGACCTGCTGGTTGATCTGGTAGGGTTCGGACGTGTGCAGGGCCTGGCCGCGCCGACGGATCTGCATGGCCAGGTGTTCCTGGCGTTTCTTGAGGCTGTCGTATAGTTTCCGGTAATGGCCGACACCGTCCCACTCCTCCAACCGGAGAAATGAATACTCTGACCACTCCAGGTGGTGACGCTTGCAGTCGATGCAGAACACTTTCTGGGCATATTGATCCTTGCCCTTGAAGTGGATAACGGCACTGTCGAAGAAGATGTTTTCCTTTCCGCAGAAGGGGCAATGCTTGGGCTTATCGGTTTTTATGCCCTCCCGGCGGCCTTCCTCGTCGGTGCTTTCACTGAAATTCTTCTCGCTGACTTCGGTGAAAGTCGCGGCGCAGGCGCGGCAGCGGAGTTCAAGCTTGAGGAAGCGGTCCTCCACCTGGTTGGGCGGGATGGAGCCCGGGGGATTGGCGAAGTAGTGGGAGACGACTTCCAAGTCCGCTTTGCCGCATTCCGGACAGTGGGCCTTGCCTCCCTGGATATATTTGTCGGCGGGGATCTCCGCCGGCGCCATCGATTGTTTGGCTTTCTGCTTGACGTGATAGGTCATCTTGCGTTTGGGACTCATTTTCGTCTCCCGGGGCGCCGCCGGGGCGCCATACATATATAAATATTATAGCATACCCGCTTGGGGACGGAGGATAACAGTATAACTTTACACCATCCCGTCCCTGTTCGGGAGCGCAAAAACGACCACGAATAAAAGAAAACCGTGAATACAATCGGGAAATGTTGACAGCAGGAAAAACGCATGCTAAATTAATTGCATGGTTAAATTAACTGGTTGGTTAAAGTGACGGCTGCGCTTGACTCCCGGCAGAGGATCCTGGATGCCGCCTTGAAAGCGTTCGCCGACAACGGGTTTTCCGGGGCCCGGATGGACGCCATCGCCCGGGCCGCGGCAGTCAACAAGGCTCTGCCCTTCTACTATTTTTCTTCAAAGGAAAAGCTTTACGCGGAAGTGGTAGCCCGGGTGATGCAGCAGTTCCTCGGGATTATTCGCCCGGTCATGAACGCCCGGTTGACTCCGGAAGTCATGATTGAGCGTTTTCCCCGGGCCATTATCGAGTTCTTTTCCCGCAACCGGGATTTCCTGCGCATCGTCGGCCGTGAGCTTCTGGATGGTACCTCCCGGGTGCCGGAGTTGCTGGCCCGACAGATTCGCGGCGAGCCCCACGGCGGTCCGGTATTCTTCGGCCGCATGGTAGCCCAATGGTATCGGGATGGCTTGATCCGGGAGTCGAACCCCGTACAATTCATGCTCAACATGTTTTCACTGACCATCTATTCAATCCTTGCCCGGCCCATGGTGGAAGCCGCTTTTCAAATAGAAGGAAAAACGGATGCCGAGTTTTACGAAGAACGCATCCGCAGCGTGACAACGGTATTGAAAGAGGGATTATTGAAATGAAACGTTTACTCATTATCTTGCTGGTTACCGGCTGCGTGGGCATGCCCGCGGCGGTTACACTGGATCAGGCGGTGCGCGACGGCCTGGCCCTGGATGTCGCCGTGAACAACGGCGAAATTGACATGGAAAGCGCCCGCAAGCGCCTGCGCCTGGCCCGTTCCCGTTTTCTGCCCGACCTGGACGCCGGTGGCTCCTGGCGATATCAGTCGCAACGCATGAACCTGGTGATCGACCCCGTCATCCAGGGGGGGCAGATGGTGTTCCCCGGCCTGGAGCGTACCATCGGCACCCTGCACAATTGGGACCTGAACCTGGGGGTGACCCAACCCCTGTACACCGGAGGGATCCTGTCCCGGCGTCGTGACCAGGCAAAGGTACGGATCAGAGAAGAATCCCAGCGTCTGCGGGCGGCCCGGGTCAGCCGCTCACTGGAAATCCGCGCCGCCTATTACACCCACGCCATGCTGCTGGAGCGCCGGGATTCGGCCCTGAGACTGGCCGGGCGCCTGAAGATCCATCTGCGGCGGCTGGAAGCCCTGGCCGCCGAAGAGCTGGCCCGCCGCAGCGACGTGCTGGAAACCCGCTCCCGGCTGGTGGAAACCCGTCTGACGCTTGAGGAAATGGAACAGGCCGTCGACGAGGCGGCCAATCGTTTTCACGAGCTTTGCGGGCATGCCGTTGATCAGGTCACCGCCTCGAAGCGTCTCCGTAATTTTTCCCGGCGGGAAGCCGAGGATTTTTTCCGGAGCCGGCACCCGCAATTAGCGGTCATGGATCATCAGGCGCAATGGCTGCAATTGGAAGAAGCGGTTGCCGCCGGACGCCATCGTCCCAGCCTGGCCGGGCACGCGTCATTTCACCTGGGCCGCCCGGGGATCGACATGTTCAGCGCGGAATGGATGGGGTACGCTTCAGTGGGGATCACGTTTTCCATGCCGGTATTTCACTGGCGCCGGGGCCGGGAAGAAAAGGGGCTGGTCCGGGCGGAGGCACGCAAACTGGATAACCGGCGCCGGGATCTGCTGCGGGTGATTGGGTATCAGCTGGATCGCGTCTACCGTCGCCTGGAGATGCGTGAACGCCTGGTAACGGAGCTGGAAGAACTGGTGGCTCTGACCCGGGAAGACGGCCGCATCAAAGGGGACCTGGTTCGAGAAAAGCAGATCGCCAACCTGGACTACCTGGCGGTTTTGACCGATTGTGAGCGGGCGGAATCCCGGCTTGCGGCGGCACGTTGCGATCTGACGTTAACGCAATTGGCTGTTCATCGCGCCATCGGATACATGGAGGAAGAAGAATGAAATTCAGGATAATCTTGATCATCGGCATGGGCCTGGTCCTGGCGGCCTGTTCCGGAGATAAACGTGAGGCCCTGAGAGCCGCGGGAGTCGTGGACGGAGACGTGGTCACCGTGCGCAGCAAGGTCGGCGGCCGCCTGGATGCGGTCAAGGTCGGCGAAGGCGGAACCGTGGAAACCGGGCAGGTCCTGGCCAGGGTGGATGCCCGGAGCATCGGCAACCGTATCGAGGCGGAGAAGATCCGCCGCCGGAATATCCGGGTGCAACGCCAACGCCTGCAAAACCGGGGGATTCAATTCAAGGCGGCTTGCGAATACGCGCTGCTGACCAGCCGGCGCCTGGAGAGGCTGCGGGAAAAATCGGCGGTATCCGGGGATCAACTGGAGCAGGCGCGGCTGAAGCTGATCAGCGCCCGGACCACCATGACTGACAACCAGCGTCAGTTGGAGGCCCTGGATGTCGAGGAAGCCGCCAGTATCAACCGCGAAGAGGCCCTGGGCCTGCAATTGGAGGACCATACCCTTACCGCGCCGGTTGCGGGGGTGGTATTGGAGGTCCATGCCGTGGCGGGAGAAAACCTTTTTCCCGGAACAACGGTACTGGAGATCCTGGATACCCGCAGCCTGTTCGTGGAGGTTTTTGTGGAAGAAGATGAACTGAGCGGGCTCGCCAGGGGGCAGGACGCGATGATTCATGTGGATGGCCGCCGGGAACCGGTAACCGGACGTATCTCCTTTTTCGGCCGTCGCGCCGAGTTTTCTCCCAAGTACGTCCTCTCGGAAAAGGAACGCCGCAACCTGCTGGTGCAGGTCAAGGTGCGGATCCCCCAGGCAGCGGCGGACAATGTGAAACTGGGTATGCCGGTAACCGTCGCATTCGCCCGGTGAACCCGGATGATCAGGCTGGAAAAGATCTCCTGTACCTTCGGTTCCCTGCGGGCCGTTGACAACGTTTCGTTGCGGATCCGTCGCGGCGCCGTCACCATCCTGGCCGGCGCCGACGGGGCCGGCAAATCGACCCTGTTCCGCATCCTGGCCGGATTGACCGGCCGCGACGGCGGGCGCATTTATCTGGATGAGCGGGAGGTTGAACCCGGGACTCCGGAGTTACGAGACCGCCTGGGGTATATGCCGGAACGGTTTTCCCTGTATCCCGACCTTTCGGTTGAGGAGAACCTCAACTTTTTTGCCGACATCCACCGGGTTACACGAAAACGCCGGGAAGAACGCAAGGACCGCCTCCTGGGCAAGACCGGCATGCAGGATTTCCGCGGCCGCCGGGCCGGGGCTCTTTCGGGGGGTATGAAGCAGAAACTGGCGCTGTCCACCATCCTCCTGTCCTCTCCGGAACTGATTGTCCTGGATGAACCCACCACCGGGGTCGATCCCCTATCGCGGCTGGAATTCCTGGCCATCATCCGGGAGTTGAAAGAGGAGGGCAAGACGGTTGTCATGGCCACCCCGTATCTGGATGAAGCGGAAAAAGGCGACTACGTGATCATGCTCAAGGAGGGGCGGGTTCTGCACCAGGCGGCCATGGACGCGGTGAAACGGGATTTTCCCGCCCGGCTGGTACAGGCACGGCCCCGGAAAGATGTGATCGCCGCATACCGCGGCCTGTGTGATCTCCCGGGAATGCGTGAGCGGGCCTACCTGAAAGGGCCGGCCATCCGCATCCTGCTGGACCGGGAAGGGCCATTGCCCCGGGGTTTGGAAACGTTGCATCTGGAGCCCGCCGAACCGTCCCTGGAAGACATTTTCATCTATTACGATCGTCTGGGAGGAAACCATGGAACCGGTCATTAGGGTCCGCGATTTGACCCGGCGTTTCGGCGCTTTTACCGCGGTGGACCGGGTCAGTTTCAATGTTAACGCCGGAGAGATCGTCGGCTTCCTGGGGCCCAACGGTGCCGGCAAGACCACCACCATCAAGATGATCCTGGGTTTGTTGCGCATATCATCGGGATCCGTCCACGTCAAGGAGATAAACGCGGAGCGTAACCACCGGGATGTGAAATCCATGGTCGGTTACATGTCGCAGAAGTTTTCTCTCTATCCCCTGCTTACGGTGTGGGAGAATGTCACTTTTTTCGGCGGGGTTTCGGGCCTGTCAAGCTTTCGCCTGGAGGAGTGCCGCCGGGAAATCGCCGCCCGCCTGCCCGCGGGAGCGGCGGCTCGGAGAGTGGACGCCCTGCCCCCGGGACATCGCCAGGAGGTCGCCCTGTTCGTCAGCCTGATGACCGAACCGGATATCCTTTTGCTGGATGAGCCCACTTCCGGGGTGGATCCCGAGAACCGGCGTCTTTTCTGGGACCGGATCTACGATTTGAAGCAGGCGGGCAAGACCATCCTGGTGACCACCCACAACCTGGATGAGGCGGAGTACGCGGATCGCATGCTGATCCTGCACCGGGGCCGGCTGCTCCTGGACGGTTCCCCGGGGGATCTGTTGCGGGAATATGGCGCGGACTCCATCGAAAATCTATTCCGCGAGGTGATTGTCCGCCATGAAACGCATTAAAGCCGTCATCGTCAAGGAGTTCGCCCATATTCTGCGGGATCCCGCCAGCCTGACCATCGTGTTCCTCATGCCCCTGCTCATGATGATCGTGTTCTCCTATGCCATCCGCTTCGACCTGGAAAAAGTCGAGACCGGGGTGGTGAATTACGACGGCGGCCGGCAGGCAAAGGAATTAATCGACGCCTATGCCAACAACAGGTATTTCCGCCTGCTGGACCTGCGCCGCGGCCATTCCCGTCCCCTGGCCCGGGGCGAGGCGTTGATCCGGTCCGGGGAGATCAAGCAGATCGTGGTGATCCCCGGCGATTTCTCCCGGCGCATGGCCCGGGGTGAACCCGCGGAAATCGGGGTAATCATAGACGGCAGCGACTCCAACGTGGCTTCCCTGATCTACCAGTACAACGAGATGCTCCTGCGGGGGTTTTCACCGGCTGTGGGCTTGACCCCCATGCGGGTATCCACAACCGTTCACTTCAACCCGGAACTGAAAAGCAATGTGTTTTTCATTCCGGGGATCGTGGCCATCCTGCTGGTCATGGTGGCCGCTCTGCTGACGTCCCTCAGCATCGCCCGGGAAAAGGAATCCGGTTCGATTGACCTTCTATTTATTTCCCCCCTGCGATCCTGGGAGATCATCCTGGGCAAAACCGTTCCCTACCTGATTGTGGCCTTGCTGGAGGAAGGGCTGATCCTTGTGTTCGCCCGTCTGTGGTTCCGGATCCCCTTCCGGGGGGATCCCCTGGTTCTGCTGCTCTTCTCACTGCTTTACATCCTCTCGGGCCTGGCCCTGGGGATCCTGGTTTCCACCATCGCGCCGTCCCAGAAGAGCGCCATGTTCGCCGCCCTGCTGATCACCCTGCTGCCCTCCATCATGCTGTCGGGATTCATATTTCCGCTGGACTCCCTGGCGCCGGTGATTCGCGGCATTTCCTACGTGGTGCCGGCCCGTTACTTCCTGGTGATCATCCGCGGTGTGATCCTCAAGGGCGGCGGAGTGCACCACTTCCTGGTCGAAGGCCTGGCCCTGGCCGGATTCTCGACCCTGCTTCTGGCGGGAGCCATGGCCAGGTTCCGCGGCATCCGCAGGAGGCGTTCGTGAAACTCATCCACCTGGTCCGCAAGGAATTCCTGGAATTATTCCGCCAGCGGGAAATGCTGCCCCTCATGATCGCGGCGCCGTTGATTCAGATTATCCTCTTGGGTTACGTGGTGTCCACGGATATCAACCGGGTTCCCGTGCGATTGGTCAACCGTTCCGCTTCCGTGGACGCCCGCAGGCTGATCCGGCGCATCTCCTCCACCCCCCTGTTTGCCGTGGTCGGGACCGGTATGGCCGATGTGGACGCGCTGGAAGTGTTCCGCCGCGGCGAGGCCCTGGCGGTGGTTGAATTCCGAGACCGTGATGACGGCGGTTCGCCTTTTCCCGACATCCTGGTCTCCCTGGACGGGGTCGATTCCAACACCGCCGCCATCGCCGCGGGCTACCTGAACGGTATTCTGCGCAATTACCTGGAGGAGCGGGCCCGGCGCATGGGCCGGGCCCCGCCGGTATCCCATCGCACCCTGATCCGTTACAATCCCGGCCTGCGCAGCATCAACTACATGGGGCCCGGCATCGTGGCCCTGCTGCTATCCATTCTCGCCCTGTTCATGACATCCATTTCCCTGGTGCGGGAAAAAGAACAGCAAACCATGGATACCCTGATGATGTCCCGGTTACGGCCCTGGCAGATCTACCTGGGCAAAGCCCTGCCCATGGCGATGGTGGGCCTGGTGGAGATGGCCCTGGGAACCCTGGTGGTGATGCTTTGGTTTCGTGTCCCCGTACGGGGAAATCTGCTCTACCTCTTCCTGGCGGCGGTGGTATTCCTGGCGGCCATCCTGTCCCTGGCGCTGTTGATCTCCACCCTGGCCGGCACCCAGCAGCAGGCCTTGTTTTTCGCCTGGTTTTTCATGGTGACCTTCATCATGCTCAGCGGTTTGTTCACGCCGGTGGAAAATATCCCCTCCTGGCTGATGTTCCTGGCGGATATCAATCCCGTGCGTTACCTGATCGCCATGATCCGCGAGATTTTTCTCAAGGGCAACGGTATCGAATTCTTCGCCGGCGACCTCTTGCGCCTGGGCGCCATCGCCGCCGGAGCCGTCTCTGTTTCCCTGCTCTCCTTTCGTCGTTTTATTTCAAAGTAAAGTTGAAGAGTTGAAATACCCTCTACGGGTACATTGAGTTGAAGAGTTGCAAAGGAAAAAGTTTAAAAAGGTGGAAGTTACAGGAAGGCGGGTGGCAGGGTAAAACAGCGGTAGGGGCGTATGGCATACGCCCTGATTTGCGGCGGGTTTGAAACCCGCCCGGATTCAATACAATTGGTAATTTGAAAAGAGGAGACCCGAGTCGATCGCCAGGTTGACAATGCGGGACATTTGAATTATATAATATATACATAAGTATGGATTATATACGGAGGGAGAGGTGGCTCTGAGTATCCGCAATCAATATGCCGAGAAACTTGCCCGTGAAAGTGCCAGGAGAAGCGGAAAGAGTATTACCCAGGTCATTATAAACGCCCTTGAAGACTACCTGGTCCGGCTCAAAGGCAACAGCAACCTGTATGATCTTGAAAAGGAAATTCTGATGGTCTCTGAAAGGTGCGGCAAATTGCCGGAGATGGATGACAGGGATGCCGATGATATTCTGGAATACAATGAATCCGGAGTGAATGAATAGTGGTGATTGATACATCGGCGTTGATTGCCGTACTGCTTGGTGAAAAGGAAACCCAAAGAATGGCGAAGGCTATTGTAGGGGATCATGTCCGCCTGATCAGTTCGTTTTCATATTTAGAGGCAAGTATCGTGATCGAGGCCAAAAAGGGAGAGGCCGGGAGTCGCGAGCTGGACCTGTTGCTCCATAAAATCAATGCGGAAATCGTCGGCTTTGATCCGGATCAAGCCGAAATCGCCAAAAGGGCCTGGCGTGAATATGGCCGCGGCAATCATCCCGCGGCATTGAATATCGGGGATTGCTGTACCTATGCATTATGCAAAACCGCCAACCAGCCATTGCTGTTTAAAGGGAATGATTTCAGCAAAACCGACCTTTTATTGGTTGCCTATTGATTGATTTTTCCTGTAGCCGTCTTTGAGTTGGAGATCGAATCAAAAAAAAGCCCCCCGGCCTTGCGGCCGGAGGGCTTTGTATATCTCTGATCTCTGACGGAAATCAGAACTTGACGCGCACGCCCAGGATCATCTGCCAACGGCTGAGGATCTGGTTGAGGGTGTAGCGGGCGTCTTTCGTTTCCGAGTCACCCCAGAATTCGATCATGGGCAGGCCGGTGGCCTCGTCGATGCCGCGATAGGTCAGGGGAGCGTCGTCGTACTGGATGTAGCGGTAAATGCCCCATTCATTGTTGAACATGTTGAGCAGGTTGGTGATGTCCAATGTGAGTTGCACTTTGGCGCCTTTGAGGGCGGGCAGGGGGATATCCTGGGCGAACTTGAGGTCCATCCGGGTATACCAGGGATCCCGGCTGGCGTTGCGCGGCAGGATCTGGCCGCGGTGGCTGTCCAGGGCGGGATCGTTCGCGATGTAGGCGTCCAGTTCTTCCCAGGTGCCCTTGAGCAGGATCTGTTCGTCCGCGCTGGCGGGCACGTAGATGGAGTCGTTACTCTGTCCGTCACCGTTGAAGTCGTTGTAGTAGCGGGTGGAGTAGGGTTTGCCCGAACGGGTGGTAAAGAAGAGGGTGGCCGTGGTGGGGGCGTTGGGAATAAGGTTGAAGCGCTTGGTGATGGAGGCCACGATGCGGTGGCGGGTGTCGTGGGGGGAATAGGCGAGCTCGGGGTTGTTGGGATTGCCGGCGGTAATGTTGTACTTCCAGTTGGAGAGGGCCTGGGACGAAGTGCCGCCGAAGAGGTCCTTGGACATGCCGTAGGTGTAGGCGGCGGTGAAGTTGTTGCCCTTGCCCCATTCCTTCTGCAGTTGGAAGCTCAGGGCGTACTGGAAGCCCTCGTTGGTGTTGGTGAGCAGGATCACGTCGCCGAAATCGGGATTGACGTAATCCGGCCGGCCGTAGGAGTACGACGAAGTGGACTGCCGGCCGTAGAGAGGCCGACCGTCAAAGGCGTACTGGCCGTTGGGGGCGATATTGATGTTCTGATAGAGGATCTCGTTGAGGCTCTTGGAATATACGAACTCCAGGGTGCCGATAAAGCCCCAGGGCAGCTTCTGGTCCACGGCGATATTGAAGCGCCACAGCTGGGGGAAGCGGTAGCTCTCGTCGATCAGGTTGATGGAGGAGGCGTTGGATGCGTAGGGGGAGGTGGGCTGGTTGTAGGGATCGGTGATAAAGAAATCGGGAGAGTAATCGCGATGGCGGGCCAGTTCGATGCCGGTGTTGCTGTACTGGTTGGAGATCCATACATAGGGGGTGCGGCCGGAGAAGATACCGATGCCGCCGCGCAGCTGGGTCTGCTGGTCCGAGAAGAGGTCCCAGTTGAAGCCCAGGCGGGGCGACCACAGGACGTTGCCGCCGGCGTTGACGTCGGTGGCGTATCCGAATGCGGCTTCCACGGCTGCGTTGGCCATGGGGGTGTCGGGCATCAGGGGCACGTCGGCGCGCAGGCCGATGGTGACGTTCAAGTTGGGCATCACGTTCCAGGTGTCCATGGCGTAGAAGCCCAGCTGGAATACCGAGAACTCCGCCGGGGCGTTGGGGTCGCCGGTGGTGGAATAGTAGTAGTCGAAGTAGCTGGGGTTGCCGGCTTCCAGGTCGTCCAGGCTGTCAAAAGAGTAGGTGCCGAAGGCGCGGCGCACGAACACGTTGTAGAACTTGAAGAACTCGTTGTGGGTGCCGAACACGAAGGTGTGGTCCCCGGAGGACAAGGTCAGGTTGTCCGTGATTTCGAACAGGTCCTGGTCCAGCTGGTTGCGGGTGGAGTACTCTTCGGTACCCGCGGCGAAAGAGACATTGCCTACGTCCACCGAGACGCGGGGGAAGTCGGCGCCCATGCCGTGACGGTTGTCGCGGATGGTGGTGTAGTTCAGGATCAACTCGTTGAACAGGGTCTGGCTGAAAGTGGAGTGCAGCTGCAGGACCGTGGAGTTGGTCTTGGACTTGAAATCATAGCCGCCGTTCCCGAAAGTCAGGGAGTAGGGGCTGGAGCGGTACAGCACTTCCCGGGTGGCGTCCACCATGTTGTGGCGCAGCGTGAGGCGGTGCTTGGAGTTGATGTTCCAGTCCAGGCGTACGAAAAGCTTGTCGCTGGTCTGTTCGTTGGCGACTTCGCCGTAGGTCCCAGGGTCGTAGCCGTAGGTGTTCTGGAGAATGGAGGTGAAGCGGTCCGCTTCATCCTTGAAACCGAAGTCAGAGGAAGAACCGGTGCCGGAGATAAAGTAGTTTTCCGGAACCTTCTTCGTGCTGGTCTCGAAGGACGCGAAAAAGAAGAGCTTGTCCTTGATGATGGGGCCGCCGAAGGTGGCGCCCATGATCTTTTCGGTGAACTCGGCGAAGGCCTCGTCGTCGGGACCGTTGCCCACCAGGCTTTCATTGCGGCCGTACCAATAGCCGGAACCGTGGAAGTCGTTGGTGCCGCTCTTGGTGATCACGTTGACGCCGCCGCCGGTGAAAACGCCCTGGCGCACGTCATAGGGAGCCAGTACGATCTGGAACTCCTGGATGGCGTCCAGGCTGATGGGGGTGGTCAGGGCCTGGCCTCCGGGAGCGCCGGTGTCGCCCAGGCCGAAGAGGTCGTTGTTCTGGGCGCCGTCGATCTGGATGTTGTTGTAACGGCTGGACCGTCCCGCGGCGCTGAAGGCGCCGTCCACTTCGTCGGCGCTGGTGAATTGCGGCGCCAGGCGGGTGAAGTCGGAAATCTGCCGCGAAATCGAAGGCAGGGACGCGATCAACTCCTCGGTCACGTTCTGGGACGCGCCGGTGCGGGAGGGGTTGATGATCGGGTCGGAAGCGGTGACCACGATCTCGCCGGCGTCAATGGTCTCCAGCTGCAGGGTGAACGCCATTTGCTTGGTTTCACCCAGCTTGACGCGCAGGCCTTCCTGCTTTTCGACCTTGAAGCCTTCCAGGGTGGCGGTCACCGTGTAGGGTCCGCCAACCTTGACGGCGGGGATAAAGAAACGTCCATCCGTCCGGGTGACGGCGGAGAACACCGTTCCCGTCGGAACGTGGACGGCCATGATCTCGACGCCCGGCAGGGGAGTCCCCTCGGCGTCGACGACCTTTCCGGACAGGGCCCCGCTTACCACGCCCTGGGCGCAGACCAGGGCGGGAATCATCAGGGCCAGCATGAATCCGATGAGCATGCGTTTGTTCATGCGAATAACCTCCTGTAGGATACGAATCAATTTTATCAGGTGATCCGGGGTCCTTGGCCGCCCCGGTTACCGTCGGGATTATCGCACGGTTTTCTGAATGTCCGGTTAATTTTCGGGTGATTCATAAAATGTGGTTGTTACGCTTCATCATTGGACCTGAAAATGGACATCCCCGATTGCGTGCTACAGGAATATTGTATTTGTGATTCAACTATCTGTCAAGCCGGAATCGGATGGAAATTTACCAGCCGCCGGAAGCGCCGCCGCCGCCGAAGCTGCCGCCGCCGCCGGAGAATCCTCCGAACCCGCCGCCGCTTGAGGAACCGCCGCCGCTGCCGCCGCCGCCAAAGAAAATGAACGGTGTTCCGCCTCCCCGTCCGCCTTTTCCGCCGATGGAGCTGATGATAATGAAAATCAGGATGATCAGGCCGATGGGGATCGGTGATTTCCCGGATTTCTTCTGTTTTTCCTTGCGGAATTTTTCCATTTCTTCCGGAGATATATCGAAGTCGCGGCGAATGATTCCGGTAATCCGTTCCAGGCCGTCATGGATGCCCTGGTAGTAGTCGCCCTCTTGGAAGCGGGGAATCATGAGGCGACGGATGATATAATCGCTTTTGGCATCGGTGACCAGAGGTTCCAGGCCGTATCCGACTTCGATGCGGATCTTTCTTTCTTTCAGGGCTACCACCAGGATCACGCCGTTGTCCAGGCCTTTCTGGCCGATCTTCCAGGATTCGGCCACCCGGATGGCATAGTCCTCGATGGTCAGTCCCTGCAGGTCCGGAACCGTCAAAAGCACCACCTGGGAGGAATTGGTTTCCTCCAGGCCGCTGAGCATGCGTTCCAGGGTGCTGCGCTGGGAGGATGAAAGCATGTCGGCGGTATCGTTGACCCGGCCCGTGAGGGGCGGGATGGCGGTCGCCGCGGGGACAAACTGTATGACAAGCAGGGTCAATAACAGGAAAAGGGCGGCGCGTTTCATGAGTCGTCTCTCAGGATCTGGACTTTGTTGCTCAATTCGTTGATGTCATCCGTCCGGGGCGGGAAAAGGCCCGCCAGGATGTCACCGCATTGCGATACCGCCCGGGCCAGGGCCTCCGCGGTATTGCCCGACCGCAGGGACTCGCGCATGCCCGCGACCACGGCTTCCCAGGTTTCCGGGGGAACCTTGTCCGTGATGCCGATGTCGGCGACGATTTCAATGCGCCGTTCCAGCAGGGAGACAAAGATCAACAAACCGTTGCGCTCCCGGGTCCGGTGGACTCCGCTCTCCAGGAAGTGGCGTATGGCCCGGCGCCGGACTTGCTCGTTCATCACCCGGCGGGGTACGATCCAGCGGTCGATGGGAGCGAGGTTGGCCAGGAAATAGGTGATCCCGATCACCAGGAAAGTTGAGAATCCCGCCGCTCCCACCAGCAGGAGAGAAGAGTAGCTCCAGGTCAGGGTCTGGATCCACGATTCAAGGGATGGGGTGAAAACGGTTACCCCGGTAAAAAAGAACAGGCCAACGATGATGGCCCCCAGCAATTCATGGCGGGCGTAATCGCTGCTTTCCTTGATCATGGCCCCGGCGATCTCCGCCGAGGTCTTGCCTTCCGCTTCCCGGACCACCGCCTCGATGGCGGCGGCCTGCGCCTCCGTCAGTTTCGCCTTGCCCATATCTGTATGCCGGAGATGATCAGAACTGGACTTTGGGTGCCTGGTCCGCGCCCTCGGTGGCCGCGAAGTAGGGCCTTGCCTTGAAGTTGAACAGATTGGCCAAAAGGTTGCGGGGGAATACGCGGATGTATACGTTGTATTCCCTGGCGGCTTCGTTGAAACGGCGCCGCTCGACGGCGATACGGTTCTCCGTGCCTTCCAACTGGGACTGGAGCTGCAGGAAGTTTTCGTTGGATTTCAATTCGGGATACCTTTCCTGGATCACCAGCAGGCGCTGCAGCGCGCTGCCCAATGAACTCTGGGCCTGTTGGAACTTCTGGAACATCTCGGGGTTGTTGAGGACTTCCTCGGAGATGTTGAAGGTGCCGCCGGCCTTGGCCCGGGCCTCGGTAACCGCGGTAAAGGTGTCTTTTTCCTGGTTGGCGTAGCCCTTGACCGTTTCCACCAGGTTGGGGATCAAATCGAAGCGGCGCTGGTAGACGTTTTCCACCTGGCTCCATTTTTCCTTGACCCCTTCGTCCAGGGTGACCATCTGGTTGTAGGAGCTTTTTCCCCAGGAATACAGGCCGATGGCCACAACGACCAAGATGCCCAGAACAGCCAGGCAACCGATTTTCACTTTATTGCTCATATTCTACCTCCCGCCCGGAATTCCCGGGGTGTTATTCGACTAGGCATTATGCTGGAATCTCCATTCCTTGTCAAACGGCCCGGTCCATGCATTTGAAACCAATCAGGGTCCGGAGGTATCGGTCCACTCGCGGCGTTGGCGACCGGTGATCCGACGGAACCGCAGTCCTGTCTGAATCCGAGCTGGCCGCTTTGGCCCGATACGCTCCGTCCCCCTTCGTACCGGGCGGGAGGTCAACGACTCCGGCAAAAGCGAGGATTCGGCCTGCCGATACGCCTTCGATGCCGTGTCCCCGTACCCGTTGCGGTCCGCGGTTGCCGGATCGTTCCCGACCGACCGGCCCTTACTCACACAACAAAGGTAAGGTCCGGCGGTATCGTTCCCGACCGCCCGGCCCTTTCTTGATGAATGTTGATTCGGGAGTTGCTCGGGGGTAAAATAACCGCGAGGTCCCCATGAAATCAACATCCCGTTGGAAAAAACTGAGCGGATTCCTGTTGCTGACGGTGCTGGTCCCCCTCTTGATCCTGGCTTTGATCGAAGGGTTGGTACGCGTGAGCGGGGTCGACACCGAGGTGGTCAAGAGCGACCGGTTCCAGGTGGCCACGCCCCTGTGGGTGGCGGACGAAACCAATTTCTTTTCCGCCGAAGCCTTGTACCGGGACATCATCCACCAGTCCGTACCCGCCGCCGCCGCTGAATGGCTGCAATGCTTTGATGAGGCGCCCCGGGTCCGCTACCGCATGCGTCCGGGAGTGGACCGCCGGGTGATCAACACCGTGAACCGCCGGGAGCTGGAAAAGGGCCTGACCGTCCGCCTGCGGGCGAACTCCCAGGGGTTCCGTACCCCGGAACTCCCGCGGAAAAAACCGGCAGGGACTTACCGCATCGCGTTCTTGGGTGACTCCACCACCTTCGGCTGGGGAGTGGAAGCAAAGGAGCGGTTTTCCGAACTACTTGCCGCGCGGCTGAACGCCCGCGAGGACGGCCTTCGTTACGAGGTGATCAACCTGGGGATCCCGGGCTACACATCCTGGCATGGTATCCGGGCATTCGAAACCTACGGGCTGCCCTGGTCGCCGGACATGGTGATCATCAGCTTCGGCGCCAACGACGGCAAGCGCATATCCCGCCGCGCCAAGGAGACCCTGCAGCGGGGATCCTCCCTGGAGGGGGTCAAACATTTCCTGCGCCGCTTCGCCACCTACCGGCTCATGCGGCGCTGGATCCTGTCCCTGGGCAATCCCTTCGAGAAACTGGCGGACCGCCCGGCGGATGCGGTGGGAGACCGGGTGCCGGTGGTGACCCGGCTGGAGTTCCGGCAAAACCTGACCTACCTGGTGGAAACCGCCCGGGCGGGGGGCTGCCGTCCGGTATTCCTGGGTCTGTGTTGCCCCGTGGAATACCTGGCGCCCATGAACGCCCTGGGCAAGCGACTGGGGGTCGAGACCATGGACGGCATGCACATCCTGCTGCAGAAGGTCCCCGCAATCAAGGCGGGCGAACTGCATCCCGAACTCTATACATACTATCGCGAACTCTACGGAGACGAGATCCTGAAAACCCGCCGCATCATGACCGTCACCAGCGACTCCTGTCATCCCAACCGCCTGGGCCACCGCGTCCTGGCCGCGGCCCTGGAAGAAAGGCTATTCTAGACGGGAAGAGGAAAAAGAAGTTGAGGGAGTTGAGGGGGGAGGAAGAGATTCCGGTTTGGAATCCGTCCGGGATGCAGGGGTGAACCTTGTGTTCCCCCTGAAGGGAAAACCAATCCGGATGTTGGGGCACGGCGCGGCTTGCCCTACTCCGGCTATGCCGGTCAGGCCGTGCCCTGACGCCTGGCGGGAGCCTTTTTGAATCCAGAGATCCGCTGCGGTATAATCTCTTCACTTTAGCCGCGAGGAGGAATGGAAGTGTGACCAGAGAATCCGAGGCAAGTAGAAAACAGCGTCAGAACCAGGTGATCGATCGTATCCTGCTGGTCACCCTGGTGATGACGTTTTTTATCTGGATTATGGCCCATATTCGCGCCGCTTCCATCGGCTGGACGCAACGGGATTGGCTGCAGGGGCTGGTGGCCCTGGCATTGATCACCCTCGGATTCCTGCGAAAAAAGATCGATCCCAGGATTAAAGCCATCCTGTTGATCGGCCTGCTTTCCCTGGGAGGCGTCTCCGGCGTTCTATCGCTGGGTATGCTTGGCGGTACCATTTTCATGTTTCCCACCGCCGTGGTGGTAGCCGCGGTCGTTTATTCCAGGCGCAGTACCAATGTTTTTATTCTGCTTTGTCTCGCGGTTTGCTCTATCCTGGGCGCGTTGATCATTTCCGGGCGCATCGAGTTGGCTTACGATGCCGCCGGCATCATGGCCAATTGGTCTCACTGGCTGGTTTACCTGGGATGTCTGGCTTTTTTCTTCGTGGTTGCCGGCACCGCCATTCACTACTATCGGAGCGAGAGCGATCGGTTGATGGCGGAGCTTTATACGGAACGGGACCGGTTGGCGGCGGCTCTGGAAGAGGTGCATACCTTGAGCGGCCTGCTGCCGGTTTGTTCCGCCTGCGAGAAGATCCGGGATGACAAGGATTATTGGCGGCAGATCAGGAATTTCCTTCAGGATCATGCCGGAGCCGAATCCAACCACGGAATCTGCCCCGATTGCCAAAAAAAATTGTACCCGGAGCTGGATGACCTCCGGGATGAATGAGAGCTTCCCGGAAGAAAGGTTGTTCTGAGATAAAGTTGAAAGGTTGAAATACCCTCTACGGGTACATTGAGTTGTAAAGTTGAAAAGGATATAGGGGAATGGGAACCCGGCGTAGGGGCGGACCTGGTGCATCGCCCTGGTGAGGGTCCGCCCGAAAGTTGGGAAGAAAAGACAGTTGGGAAGTTAAGAAGTTGAGGGGTCCGCCTTCGCCAAGGCTTCGGCGCGTTGTCCGGGAATTGAGAAGTTGGGGGGGATGATGGCCGGTAGCGGAGGGCAATGAGGAATTATTATCAGAACAAAGTGTAAATGAAGGGGGCGATGGCGGAGCCCTCGGTGAGGATGATCAGGAAGCCCACCAAAAGCAGGATCACGATCACCGGGATCAGCCAGAACTTCTTTTTGCGCCACAGAAACTCGAACACTTCCTTGAGTATGGATGCTTTCATCGTCGCCTCAATATTGTTTGTCCGGTGATTCCCCGGGGGTCCAGTCCTCGTACCAGGTTTCCTCTCCGTCATCTTTCAGCGAAAGAAATTGCTTCCCCCCCAGGCGCATGACCATGGCCAGGGGAGACAGGATCAGAAAGTACACCAGCAGGGAGATCAAGCCGAAGATCAGGGAACCCAGGCGCCGGGTGAGGGCGGTCACTACCTTGAATACCGGGGCGAGAAACGGCCCCGCCGCCAGGGTGATGGTGAGGCCCGCGGCCAGGATCAGGCCGCGTACCGGGTTCAACGGGCGCAACAGGTCCGTATGCCGCCAAAGGAGAAAGGCCGCCAGGATGTACAGAATGGCGAAGAACCATCTGCTCTGGCGCCGGATGCGATCGGGTGTATTCATGGTATCAATCCCTGGGGAAGCGGCTTACCCAGTCGGGGTCAACGGGAATGCGTTCCTCTTCACTCTTTTCGATCACGAAGTTCTCCAGCACCAATACGTCCATGTTGGTGTTGCGGAAGCAGCGCCAGGCTTCGGCGGGGGTGCGGACAATGGGTTCTCCCCGCACGTTGAAGGAGGTGTTGATCACCACCGGGCAGCCGGTCTTTTTTTCAAAGGCCGCCAGCACATGGTGATAGACCGGATTGGTCTCCGGGTCCACCGAGTGTACCCGGGCGGAATTGTCCACGTGGGTGATGGCGGGGATCTCCGAGCGCACCGGGTCCAGCCTATCCAGGCCTTCCAGGTCCTTTTCCTTTTCCGAGAGCCGGCGCAGTTTTTCCGGGCGCACATTGTAGACCAGGAGCATGTATTCCGAGGGATGGCTGAAATCGAAGAACTCCGCCATACGATGGGAAAGGACCGAGGGGGCGAAGGGGCGGAAGGATTCGCGGAACTTGATTTTCAGGTTCATGATCCGCTGCATTTCCGGGGAACGGGCGTCTCCCAGGATGCTGCGGTGCCCCAGTGCCCGGGGGCCGTACTCCATGCGTCCCTGGAAAAAACCCACCACTTTCTGGTCCGCCAGGTGGGAAGCCACGGTGTCGGCCAGGTCGTCTTCCGGTACTTCCCGGAAGTCGATGCCCTCGGTTTCAAGGAATTCCCGGATCTGTTCCCGGGAAAATTCCGATCCCAGGAAGGATCCCTTCTGGGAGTCCCGGGCCGCGGGCGTGCGCGGCTTGTCCAGATGTTGGTGCCAGTACCACAGGGCGGCCCCCAGGGCTCCGCCGGCGTCTCCGGCGGCGGGCTGAATCCACACCTTAGGAGTCAGGCCCTCTTTCAGCAGGCGGCCGTTGGCCACGCAGTTCAACGCCGAGCCCCCGGCCAGGACCAGGTTCTCTGAATTCGCCCTCTCCAGGGCGTGCCGTACCACCAGCTCCACGGTTTCTTCATGGACCTGTTGAACCGACGCGGCCATGTCCATGTCGACCTGGCGGATGGGGGTTTCCGGCCGCCGCGGTTCGGCGCCGAACAGCCGGTTGAACCGTCGATTGGTCATGGTCAGGCCCAGGTGGAAGTTAAAGTATTTCAGGTTCAACCGGAAAGACCCGTCGGGTTTTACCTTGATCAGGTTTTCGCGGATAAGATCGGCGTAACGGGGGGTGCCGTAGGGAGCGAGTCCCATGAGCTTGTATTCACCGGAGTTGACCCGGAAGCCCGTAAAGTAGGTGAAGGCCGAGTACAGCAGGCCCAGGGAGTGGGGAAAATGAATCGATCGCTCCAGGCGGATATGGTTCCCCCGGCCCACGCCCATGGACAGGGTGTCCCATTCCCCGACGCCGTCCAGGGTGACGATGGCGGCGTGCTCGAAGGGCGAAGGGAAGAAGGCGGATGCCGCGTGGGATTCATGGTGTTTGACGAAGGCCACGTCCCGGCCGCCGCAGGCTTCCTGGATGATGTGTTTGATATAGAGCTTTTCCTTGAACCATACGGGCATGGCGGCGAGAAAGCTGCGCCAGCCCCGGGGCGCGAACTGCATGTATGTGGATATCAGGCGGTCGAATTTCAGGAAGGGTTTCTCGTAGAATACCACCCGCTCGATATCGTTGAACGTGACGCCCTGGCTTTGCATGCAGTCCGCCAGGGCCAGGTGGGGAAACCGGTGGTCGTGCTTTTCGCGACTGAAGCGCTCTTCCTGGGCGGCGTACATGATTTCCCCGTCCCGGATCATGGCGACGGCGGAGTCGTGATAGAATGCTGAAATACCCAGGATTATCATTTTTTACCGGTTTTCCTGAATGAAAGACGCAATTATACAGATATTTCGGAGCTGACGCAATATTGGTTATATTACGTTCTATGTGAGTGAATACCGGTTATTAAGAACAAGCCGTGGGGAAAG
>Ga0272442_10003404_pt1 | contig 22343 bp, 14 predicted proteins | sample SSMForm2O_FD_200262 | JGI IMG/M metagenome (GOLD analysis project Ga0272442, IMG submission 200262) | Marine sediment archaeal communities from Little Sippewissett salt marsh, Falmouth, MA, United States - SSM-Form-2O | ecosystem: Environmental > Aquatic > Marine > Wetlands > Sediment ...
CAAGAAGGTGTGATGAATAATCGAATAATGCAAAAAAAATTGACGATAGCAAGATATTTTTTATGAATTTTCTGTCATTTCTCAAATTCCGGAGAGATCAAGCTACAAATAACAAGCATCAAATAACAAACAAAAACAGCATTTTTTTTATTGTTACAAATGAGGAAATAAATTGTAATCCGGAATTTGTGATTTGCGATTTATTTTTTATTATTTGGAATTTGTTATTTGTAATTTGTAATTTGTTTTTTGGAATTTGTCATTTGTTATTTGTGATTTGTATTCCCCTCCATCCGCCCCACAATCACCGCACCCGCCGCATCCCCCCACACATTGACGGCTGTGCGGAACTGGTCGAGAATCCGGTCGATGGCCAGGATCAGGCCGATTCCTTCCAGCGGCACACCGGCCGCTGTCAGCACGATGCTCATGGTTACAAGGCCGGCGCCCGGAATGGCTGCGGCACCGATGGCGGCCAGAGTGGCTGTCAGAAAAATGATGAGCTGCGTGCCGATGCCCAGAGGAATGCCCAGCAGTTCCGCAATAAAAATAACGGCAACCGATTCATACAGGGCCGTACCGTCCATGTTCACCGTAGCGCCCAAAGGCAGGACGAATGTGCTGATTTTCCGGTCCACACCGGCCCGGTTCTCCACACATTCCATGGTCAGGGGCAGGGTAACCACGCTCGATGCAGTGGACCATGCGGTCAGCACGGCGGGCAGCATTGACATAAACAACCGAACCGGATTGTATCTGCCGGCAAGCAGGACCAGCAGGGGCAGCGTCACAAAACCGTGTATCATCAAGCCGAGCATCACCGTAAAGGCGTATTTAAAAAGAGCGGTCAGTGCAGAAAATCCCAGATCCATCATCAGTGCCGTTACCAGGAAAAAGATACAATACGGCGCAATCCGCATGATTAAATGAATGATTCGGTTCATGATCGCATCCAGAGACCGGATCACCCCCACAAGGGAATCTGCCTCCTTTCCAAGCAGCGCGGCAACCACCGCAAATAAAATGGTAAAAAATATAATCTGGAGAATATCTGCCCTGGCCATCGCCTCAAACGGATTGTCAGGAATCATGCCCACCAGCGTATCGACGACAATCAGCAGTGAGCTCTTTCCGCCCTCACCCTCTTCCACCCCGGCAGCCGGTGTCCCTGCGGGCATATCCAGCCGCGCAATGGTTTCCGGATCAATGCCCCTGCCCGGGTGAATAACATTGACCAGAAAAATGCCCAGCATCACGGCCAGAGCCGTGGTAACCAGATAGTAGGTCACCGTGGCGGCGCCGATGCGTCTGAGTTCCCGGATATTGCCGAGACTGACAATGGACATAAAAATGGAGGCAAACACCAGCGGCACAATGGTCATGCGCAGCAGACGAATGAAAATATCACCGCCGTATCTGAATGCGGTTTTCAGAACATACAGCCAGCCGGACGATACGCCCGGCCCCGCCGTCCGGTTGACAGCCAGTCCAAGCAGCAGACCCGCTGTGATACCGATAAGGATCTGCCACTGAAGATCCAGATGCTTCTTTTGTGTTTTATTCACATCGCCACTCCATCAAATCAGCGACTGAACCGGAAAGAGGCTTTTTAAAAGATATGAATAATTTCAACGATGTCAAAACAAATCCATCCGGGGGCCTCCTTGAACGGCAAAAGAAATCAAGATCATGTGCGCCGTCAGCGGAATGAAGGATCACATTGCGCAAGCAGAATCAAGAAAACCATGGGGAAATAACCTATATTGCTGAACCATAACGAATGAATCATACACAGGAGGAAAAACCCATGGTTCACCCTGAAAAATCAATCTGTCTGCGGCCTGTCGGCCGCGTCCGTGCCGCTCAGGGATCTTTTTCCATTGACATTGATCCCGAATTCCGGCCGGCCCTGAAACACCTGGATCAGTTCAGCCACATTCATGTGTTCTGGTGGGCGCACAAACAGGACACCCCGGCCGCGCGCCGTATGATTCAGACAGAGCTCCCCTATGCTCCGGGAATCACGGCAGGTGTTTTCGCATGCCGTAGTGAATGCCGTCCCAATCCTGTTGCGATGACCACATGTCCGCTTCTTTCTATCAACGAGGAGACAGGATGTATTCAGGTGGCGTGGATCGACGCCTTTGACAACTCCCCGGTTCTGGACATCAAACCCTATCTTCCCGTTTCCGACCGCATACGGGATGTAAAAACATCTGAATGGTTTGAAAAGTGGCCCCAGTGGATGGAAGATGCCGCAGAATTTTTTATGGGAGAAGGCAGCGGGTTGCTGGAAAAAATGGAGTAAATGCCAAATATTTCGTACATTCAGGAAACCCGTTCAAATATCACAGGAAACAATCCATGATACCCGAAATCATCGATACAGGCCCCCGGCTCCTGGCCGGATTCAGTTTTTACGGCGATCCCTTTGAAACCCACGGTTTCTGGGAAGAAGAGAATGAAATCGGCCGTATCTGGCAGCGCTGGATGGCCTTCTATAAAAAGGAAGAGGATCTGCTTTCCCGTCTCATGGACGGGAAAGCATTTTATGAATTGTTTGTTCATCATGAAAAAACACAGTCCCGCGGACATTTTGAAGTATTCGTGGGCATGCCGGTCACATCCGTGGAGAAACTGCCCGTCGAACTGGTGATAAAATCTCTGCCCGCTCTCCGGTATGCGATATTCACATTCCACGGAGAGGCCATTCGCAGTGACTGTTATACTGATATCCGGAAATGGCTGGCAGAGGCCGGGCTGACACAGTGCTGCCCGTTCAACATGCAGGTCTATGATGAACGCTTCAAAGGCATGGACCGGATTCATGAATCGGAAATGGACGTTTTTATCCCGGTGAAACGCCTGTCCGGGACCGGAACGGATCATCCGCGTGCCTGATCCGTTTCCGGGACATGAACGTCCCCCCGCCCCCGAAATAATGGACGCCATGACCCGGGCGCTGGATTTTGTGGCCGACAATCTGCAACGGCCCATCCAGGTGGCCGACATGGCCGGAAAGGCAGCCTATTCATTATATTATTTCTGCCGCATGTTTCACCGCATTGTTCATCATGCACCGTACGATTATCTGATACGCCGGCGCCTGTCGGCCGCCGCCACCGCCCTGACTGCGTCCAGGCGAAAAATTATCGACATTGCATATGATTTGCAGTTTCAGAATCCCGAAACATTCAGCCGCGCTTTCAGGCGCATGTTTGCTCTGCAGCCCAGCGAGTGGCGGAAAAATCCCCTGAACCCGGTTTTTTACCTGATGCCCTCTCTGACCCGGGAGCATCTGATACACCGTAATTCACCGGCGGGCAACCGGCCTGAAGTGCTGCACAGGGAGACCTGGGAAATATCCGGATGGACTGTCCCGGCAGAAAGCAGTATCACCGATATTGAAAAAATATGGCACGCCACACACAGTGAATCGCACACCGATCCGGTCCGCTGTGTCGTTCTATGGGACATGCCCGGACACCCGGAAGGCATGGGATGCCTTGCCGGCTGGCCGGACTTCCGGAACGACCAGAAGACATCCGGCTGGATCCGGAAACAGATCCCCGGCGGCACATATGCCGTTTTTCCGTATATTGGTTCCTTTGCAGGCAGACATCTCGCCCGTGATTACGCATTGCATACATGGCTGCCCAAATCCGGCTGCAGACTGGCCAGGCCCATGATAATCGAACGCTATCACACCCGCCCTGTATCGGGTCCGGGAAAAGACATCCGCATGAATCTCGAAATTCCCCTTGCCGGCTGACGCCGTCTTTTTCATTTTTTTAAAAATATGAGTCAAAAAACCGGAAATGATTTGGGGGGCCGGCCGTATTTTCAAAACAACTGCATGGATAAAACGAGGCAACGCACACGGGGCACAAAGGCACATGTTGTACCGACTATCATATCAGGAGGTACTATCCCGGTACTTACTTTGGGGATACAGTGAAGATCAATCGATGGCGTCCATTCTGTTTCAGCCGGGACGGTTAAGTGCTTTCTGTCCGATATCCCTTCTGTAGTATGCTCCGTCAAATGTGATATGACCGATGGCTTGATACGCCTTTTCGATGGCTGAGGGAATGTCATTGCCTGTGGCCGTAACGCCAAGCACACGTCCGCCGGCCGTCACCAGATCGTTTCCTTTCTTTCTGGTGCCGGCCTGAAACACCATGACATCCGGCTGCACCCGGTTCAGCCCCTGAATCACCTTGCCCTTTTCATAATCGCCCGGATATCCCCCTGAGGCCATGACAACGCAAATGGCTGCCTGATCCCGTACAGCCATTTCAAATTGGTCAAGCCGTCCGTTGACAGCCGCCAGGATCAATTCCACCAGATCCGTATCCAGCAGGGGAAGAATGGCCTGGATTTCCGGATCACCGAAACGGCAGTTGAATTCGAGCACTTTGGGTCCGCCGGGTGTCATCATCAAACCGGCATAAAGTACGCCCTGGTACGGCCGCCCCTCGGCTTTCATGCCGTGAATGGTTTTCATGATGATTTTTTCGCGGACCGCTTCAAGCAGCGTGGATGTAATGACCGGCGCGGGCGCATAGGCACCCATACCGCCTGTATTGGGACCACGGTCATCCTCGAAGATGGGCTTGTGATCCTGCGCAGGCGGCAGAAGCACCACGTTTTCACCGTCCGTGATCGCCAGTACAGATGCCTCCTCACCTGTCATGCATTCTTCAATCACCAGACAGTGACCCGCTTCCCCGAATGCCCGGTCTTCCATAATTTTCTTGACACCGTCAAATGCTTCTCCGCGATTCTGACAAATCAGAACGCCTTTTCCCGCAGCCAGGCCATCCGCTTTCAGAACAAAAGGGGGTTCACCGGTCCTTATATATTGATAAGCCCTGTCTGCATCGGTAAACGCGGCATAATCCGCTGTGGGTATATGATATTTGGCCATCAGATCCTTGGCAAAACGCTTGCTGCCTTCGAGTTCAGCGGCTTTTTTATCAGGACCAAACACTACCAGCCCGGCTTCACGAAACGCATCCACGATACCCAGTGTCAGAGGAAGCTCCGGTCCCACAACAGTCAGGTCGATGGCATGCCGGCCTGCGAAACGAACCAGCTCTTTGATGTTGGTCACATCAATCGCCACGCATTCCGCATCGTTGGCAATGCCGCCGTTCCCCGGGGCGCAATAAATCCGGTCCACCCACGCGCTTTGTTTGATTTTCCATATCAGGGCATGTTCCCGGCCGCCGCTGCCGACTACCAAAATATTCATCGCTTCCTCCTTGCCCGACTGTATGTGAAGTGAGGGGATTTTGCGCGGCCCTTGAGCAAATCGATCTGGTCACGCAGCAACGCCGCCCGCTCAAAATCCAGTTTTTCCGCAGCTGCCATCATTTCTCTTTCCAGTTGATCCGCCAGATCTTCTTTTTCCATTTTCGAAAGCTCGGAAAAATCCCTGTCCATCACTGCCATTGCGCTCTTCTCATCCGCTACGGACGTGGAACTGAGCACCTCCTCTACCGATTTATAAACGGTTTCCGGCGTAATGCCGTGGGTTTCATTATATTTCTGCTGAATTTCGCGCCGGCGCCGGGTTTCGTCGATCAACTCCTGCATGGCATCCGTTACCTTGTCTGCATATAATATGACCATTCCGTTCACATTTCGCGCCGTACGCCCGGCCGTTTGCATCAGCGAACGCCCCGATCTGAGAAATCCCTGTTTATCCGCGTCCAGAATGGCCACCAGGGAGACTTCCGGCAAATCCAGCCCTTCACGCAGCAGATTGATGCCAACCAGAACATCAAATTCGGCCAGGCGAAGCCCTCTGAGTATCTCAATCCGGTCAAGCGCCTCTATTTCAGAATGCAGGTAACGGACTTTGATATCCAGCTCCGCCAGATAGTCTGAAAGATCCTCGGCCATCCGTTTGGTCAGTGTTGTAATCAGAACCCGTTCCTTGTTCTCCACACGCTTTCTGATTTCTCCGATAAGATGGTCGATCTGCCCCTGAGTCTGCTGTACACGCACCTCAGGATCCATTAATCCGGTGGGACGAATGATTTGCTCCACGACCACACCTCCCGACCGGCGTAGTTCATAATCCGCGGGAGTCGCAGAGACAAAAACACACCGGGATATCATGGTTTCAAATTCCTCGAACTTGAGTGGCCGGTTGTCCAGGGCCGAAGGCAGTCTGAACCCGTGATCCACCAGAGTCTCTTTCCTGGCGCGGTCACCATTATACATCGCCTGTATCTGTGGTATGGTCGCGTGGGATTCATCAATGATCATCAGAAAATCGTCCGGAAAGTAATCGATGAGACAAGCCGGCCGGCTGCCCGGGGCACGTCCCATCAGATGGCGGGAATAATTCTCAATCCCTGAGCAATAGCCGATTTCCTGCAGCATTTCAATATCATAATGTGTTCTGCTTTCAAGACGCTGGGCTTCAAGTAGCTTGCCCTCTTTTCTGAATATTTCCAGACGTTCATCCAGTTCGACGCGTATGGTCCCTATGGCGGCTTCCAGCTGGGGATACGGGGTCACAAAGTGCTTGGCGGGGAACACCGTGGTCCTTTCACGCTCTTCCAGTACTTCACCGGTCAGGTGATCCACAACATAAATATTTTCAATGACGTCTCCCCACATTTCAACCCGGATGGATTTCTCTTCGTATGCCGGGAAAATCTCAACCACATCCCCGCGCACCCGAAAAGTGCCCCGGTGAAAATCCATGTCATTACGCGTATATTGAATATCGATCAGCCTTTGCAGCATCTCATACCGCTCCAGCTTGCCGCCTTTCTCGAGAAAAAGCCGCATGCCCTGAAACTCTTCGGGAGATCCCAGACCATATATGCAGGATACGGAGGCCACGATAATTACATCTTTCCGTTCCAGAAGCGCGCTGGTGGCTTTTAATCTCAACCGGTCGATTTCGTCATTGATGGAGGTGTCTTTCTCGATATATGTGTCCGTCGCCGGAATATAGGCTTCAGGCTGATAATAATCGTAATAGCTGATAAAATATCCCACCGCATTATCAGGAAAAAATCCCCGGAATTCGCTGTATAACTGGGCGGCCAGTGTTTTGTTATGAGAAATAACCAGTACGGGTCTTTGAACATTTTGTATCACGTGGGCCATGGTAAAGGTTTTTCCGGACCCTGTGACACCGAGAAGAGTCTGAAAACGGTCCCCCCTTTCCAGCCCCTGGGTGATTTCTTCGATGGCTCTCGGCTGATCACCGCGAGGCCGGAAATCCGAAATCAATTGAAATGGCTTCATGCTGTATACCCCGGTTCAAAAACATCACCAATATACACCATCTGCCTTCCAAAATCAAGGCGGTAAATACCGTCAGCAGAGCCCCTTCCGGAAGCAGCAACCGTTCTTGAAAAAAAATGGTTGCTTTTGAGTAATTTAAATTGTATCTTAACAAATAATAATTATCATATAATAAATTTAACGGATCAAAATGAACAGATCAAAAAATACCCGGATAAACAGATTTTATAACCGGTGCCGTGATGCCGGATTGAGCGTAACACCACAACGGCTGGCTGTTTATAACGCCCTCGTCGGATCAGACAACCACCCAAGCCCTGAAATGATATACAAACATGTGCAGGCTGAACATCCCATGATCAGCTTCGCCACCGTTTATAAAATTCTGGAGGCTCTGGAACAGAAGGGCATTATTGCCAAAGTAACCACACTGAACAAAACGCTGCGTTATGATCCATTGATCTATCAGCATCATCATATCATCTGCATAAAATGCAAAAAAATCATCGATCTGGAAAGCAGCGAACTGGATGCCCTGCCTGTGCCTCCGCAAGTGAAAAGCAAACATAAATTAATCGACTACAGTGTTCATTTTAACGTGATCTGTTCGGACTGCCGGAAAAAGGAATAATTTTTTATCATCATATTAATAATTTTATTTATATAATTTTTTTTTTTGTTACAATCACACACAAACAATATAAGGAGAACAATCATGGCAAAAGTCGCAAGGGAAGTGGTCGAAAAAGCAGGTGTTGATGTGGATAAACTGCTGAAACTTCTGGTACAGAATGCTGCCGCAGAACTCACCACATTTTATTACTACACCATACTTCGTGCAAACCTCATCGGTCTTGAGGGCGAGGGTGTGAAGCAAATAGCGGAAACGGCCCGCATTGAAGACCGGAATCATTTCGAAGCCCTGGTTCCACGCATATATGAACTCGGCGGAGAACTGCCAAAAGACATGAAGGAATTTCACGACATGTCAGCCTGCCCACCGGCCAGACTCCCCGACAATCCCTCGGATGTCAAGGCCATCCTCAAGGTTCTTGTGGAAGCGGAAAGATGCGCCGTTCGCGGATATTCAGCCATATGCAGCATGACGGCCGGCAAGGATCACCGCACCTATGAACTGGCACTTGCCATCCTGAATGAAGAAATCGAACATGAATCGTGGTTTTCCGAATTCCTCGGTGAAGGTCCTTCCGGGCATTTTCTACGTCTGGGGGCCACTTCTCCTTTTGTCTCCAAATTTTTCCAGTAATCTCACCGAACCAAACAGAGGGCCGGTTTATCCGGCCCTCCCTGTTTATCAACACGGTCTTCCAGGAACGGCGTGCCCAAGACGCTCCGTGAAATTCATACATTTTTTCCCCTCCGGCAAAGAACTCCTCGAATCATCTGTTATACGACCTGTTTTTTTTAACTTTTCAATCTGTTTTTTTGCACAATTTGCCTGAACCTGTATTTTCTACTTGACAAAAAAGTAATAAAATATTATATTTTACCTACATTTCCCAAGAGATAAACTATATTTAATAGATCAGGATTTCAAGGAGTCAATATATGGATGAAAAAGTGAGAGCCAATCTGAAGAATTGTGAAAACATTATCCCGTTTCTTAAAGTTGTTTCCAATGTTACACGATTGAAGATCCTGTGTATACTGTCAGATGGTGAACGACGTGTGGGTGAAATACAGGAATTTCTGGGAGCAAAACAATCCTATATCTCACAACAGCTTAAATATCTGAAAGTCAGAGGCTACCTCAACAGCAGACGGAACGGCACGCAAATATACTACCGGCTCAAGGAAGATACGAATTTTCCGGACATTATCCGGGCTTTTAAAAAGTTATTCGCCTGAAAATGAAAAACCCGCCGGTCCGGCGGGTTTTTCATTTATATGTCCCTCTCTTTCTCACAGGCTGTTAACATCCGCATATCCGGTTTTCCGTCTCTCATTCTTCAGAAATCAACCGGTATTCTCCTGTAATGGACGTTTCCGCAAACACGAAGCGCCTTTGCAGATGTTTGTAATTCCATATTTCATAGCGCCTTCTTTCACGGCTTGAAAAAGACGAGTGTTCAATTTCTGTCGGAGTGCCGTAAACAATGTATATTCTTCCACGGTCGGTTTTCCATCCTTCATCCCGCTGATGCCATTCGGAAAAATTCCGGCTGGCATATATTACACGTTGATAAAATTCATCTTCCAGTTCATTTTGTTCCGTTTCAGGGGTGGGATCCCGATCCTTCCAGAACCGATGAATAATTTCTTTCTGTTCTTCAGGGGCCGCTCCCCGAAGCTGTCTGTACAGTGAAGGATTCATAATGTATTCCAGAGGCCCGATGGCCTGTTTCAGATTTTGTATGCCTGTTGAGTGAGATCCCCACCGGATGTACAAAGGCGACTGAACGCTGACCGAGTCGTCACCCCGGGATATCTTGACATGAAAATCATATTGTCCGAAGTCCATGGGTTCATCAAGTTTGATAAATACCGATTGTATGAACTGATCCGCAGATGCACGAAGCAAGTGCGTGTACCGGGGTTCCTCATTCTCAGGGGTGTATGTATAATGGATAGTGAAGGAATCACCGACAGCCGGATGATACAAATAGAAATGGGCATACAGCGTGGAATCCCGCTGATTCCGGATTCCCGGAAAAATCGGGTTATCCATATCCACCTCCAGTTCCACAGCCGACCGTGACCTGTAATAAAGAAGATCCGATACTGCAAGTGAATTCCCATGATATGCCGGAATTTTAATTTCAACCTTATGTCGGACCGGATCTTCCGTTTCCATATCCCGGAGCTCTATTAGCAACTCGTAAAGCCCCGGTTTCAGCATAAAATGCACGGCTTTTTGAGAAAAAATATGCCGGGCATTGGTCTCCTGATAATCACGTGTGGTCACTTTGGATCTGGTGATCAGACTCTCTGCAAGGCCGCCTTTTACATCCCTGATCTGATAAGTCAATTCATAATTTGATTCATAAATGGTATCCTTGAAAACGAACTGGAGGAAATCAAACGCTATACGCGAAAAAACAGTCAAACGCACAGAATCCGCATATACGGTTGGCATGGTGGACGGCAACACATGGAACAGAGACTCTTTTTGCGGGGCATTGAATCGGCCTGCTTCATACGGCATATACTGGCCGGAGACATCCGGCATGCTTAAGAAAATCATGCTTCCCAATAAAACAAAACAGAATAAAGACGACCTTTTCATATAATGGTTCCCCTTTGATTTTAAATAAAATAACACATCTCTGACACAAATACAAGTTTCAGATTGAAAATGTTCCCGAATTGTTTTCCTGCATATAAGTGGTTTAAATCAAACCAAGAATTATTGATATCAGTCCGGCATCCATTTTATTTAAAATATTTTATGTATTGTTTATTAAGTACTTAAAAAATAAAAATGACGAATATTTAAAAAATACTTCTCAGAGGGCATAAATATTGCAAATTGGGTTTTAGGTTTTTTCGATTGCACATCAGTAATCACGTAATAGATTATTATTGCTAATGTTTAGGGAAATTTCCAGAACCACAAAACTTCGGACAATGTCTATGAAGCGGATATTTACTTTATCATTATTTCTCTCTGTCTCTGTGATTATGACACAAAAAACCACGGCCAACCCTACCACGATTGCTGTACTCGATTTTGAAAATCACAGTCTGTTTGATAAAGACAGCTATAATCCCCTTTCGAAGGGGCTTAGCGAGATCATGATTACGGAATTGAGTCGTGTTGGCAGTCTTCAGGTGGTGGAGCGACGGAAACTTCAGACCCTTCTTGATGAATTGAAATTGTCCCAATCCGGACTCCTGCAGGAGGAAACCCTGAATGTGGGGAAAATACTGGGAGCGGAACATCTCCTGTTTGGCGCTTTTATGGTTACAATGCATGACCAAATCCGGATCGATCTGCGTATTGTCGATACTGAAACCGGTCTGACGGTAAAGGCAGATCAGGTCACAGGAAAAACATCTAAGATCCTTTCCTTGATGAAAAAACTGGGCAAAAAAATCATCAGAAATCTGAATATCAAAATGACCAGCCAGGAGGAAAAAACATTCGACGCATCGGATACCGTGAATTTCAAGGCCATGCTGTTTTACTCCCAGGGACTGGTATTCGAGGATTCCGGCGACACAGTGAGAGCCATTCAGTCCTATGAAAGGGCACTGGAAATTGGATCAAAATTCCCTCAGGCAACAGAAAGGCTGCAGGGATTGTCACAATAATCGAATGTCCATTTCAACCGAAATCGGATTCATTCGGGAGGATTGGTAATGAATAATAAATGGATGATTCCCGTTGTTTTCCTTCTGCTTACTGGCGGCTGTGCGACATCCCGATATGAAGCACCTGAAGAATATCTGAAGCAACGGGATTATAACCAGGCGATCCGGTCATATCTGCAGCTTCTGAATCCCCATATACGCAACGGCAAACGGTATATTTATTATGACCGCGAGGCGGTGACGGGAATCGGTGTGGCATACTGGAATTTGAAAAACTACAGGACCGCCGTCAAGATTCTATCGCTGGTCCACAAAAAAGATCCGTCTTTCGGAAAACCGGTTTTTTACCTCGGTCTAAGCATGGAAGCCATGGGAGACGATAACCGGGCCATGAAGTATTATACGCAGTACCTGGATGTCAATCCCTATGATCCCTACCGTCAGGTTTTAATGGGACGACTCGATTATCTGGTAAAACGTCAGATAACACGGGACGTACAAACTGCACTCCAGAATGAGACCGAACTCGATCTCGCCAGTTTTCCCGAAAAGAGCCTGGCTGTCCTGTACTTTATGAACGTCAGTGATGATCCGCAGTGGAAATCCCTGCAGAAGGGATTGGCGGAAATGCTCATCACCGATCTTTCACAGGTTGAAGAGCTGAGCGTTGTGGAACGACTCCGTCTCAACGCGATTGTTGATGAACTCCGTCTGGGATCCACCGGACTGGTGGATCAGCAGACAGCGCCGCGGCTGGGCAAGCTGCTCGGAGCACGATACCTCATCAAGGGATCCTATATGATTCTTCCCAGCATGAAATTGACCATGGATGCCAATATTTTCAAGGCGGATGAAATATTTCTGCCAACCAATCTTGATTTCGAGGGGACATTGTCTCAGCTTTTCAGAATTGAAAAAAATCTGGTTCTTCAAATCCTCGATTATTTCGGCATCCAGATCTCCATCGAGCAGCGGGAGAAAATACTGGAAATACCTACGGACAATATCATGGCCTTTATCAGCTACTGCTGGGGACTTGATGCGCTGGATCGTGACGATTATGAAACCGCGCAGGATTATTTCAAGGAAGCTCTGGGATATGACGGCAATTTCCAGATGGCCAGAGACAGATTGATGAGTCCGAGAATATGGCAGGCCACGCACCTTCAGGTGCCGACGCGCGTCAGTTACGAAGTGTCCGAACTCATTCAGACCACACCGGAAGGCAGCGCCAAAATGGCCTATACGCCTCCGCCGGCACTGTTGAGCCCCTGGAACCGTTTGCAGCGCATGAGCCTGCAGCAGAATGCCGGTTTTATCCCCGGAAACGATACACGTGAATCCTTTATTGAGGCGTCTGTCGGCGGCGCGGAAATCATCCCGGAACTGCTCATCACTCCGCCGGCTCCCCCGCCATTACCCTAAAGAGGGCTTTTCGTCTTGATCTGTTGAGTAAAACAGGATGACAAAAGGAGAATGATACAGATGCGAAAATTCCTATATTTTTTGATACTCGTCCTTATGATGCACAATACACTGACTGCGCAGCAAAAGGTCAGCCGCGTGGGACGATGGGCCCAGGGTAACAGTGAGGCTGTTTATCGCAGGGGCGGGTACACGTTTGTGGGAAACGGCGCCTATCTTGAACTCTATAATACCATAAACGGTGAATACCAGAAACTCGATGAGATTCTCATGCCTGCCACAGTCAGGGATATATGGGTGCGCGGAAACCTGAGTTTTGCATATGTGGCCTGCGGTACGGCCGGACTTCAGATTGTCAGTCTGGATTTATCCAATCAGCGGTTTGTAACGATCAACAGCACGCTGAACACGCCCGGATCGGCAAACGGTGTATTTCAGTCCGGGAATTATGCGTACATTGCGGACGGTTCCAACGGTCTTTTGATCTCCAATATATCCAATCCGTACAATCCCCTGCCCATGGGGACCTATCCGACATCCTATCCGGCTCTTGAAGTATGGATAGCGAATGATTCGACGGCCCTTGTTGCCGCAGATACGGCAGGCCTGTACGCCATTAAAATACTCGATCCCAGGTATCCCAGCGCCATGGATTCCCTGAAATTTCATGCAAACGAGTTCCCGGGTTATGTGGCGCGTGCGCACAGTGTTATCACCCAGGGTGATTATGCCTACGTGGCTGCCGGTTATGGCGGTATGGTTATCATCAACATGGCTGATCCGTCGAATATCCACAATGGGGTGATTGGCAGATGGATCGATACTGTTCCGGTGGACGTCAGGTCTGTATGGATCACCAATGAAATGGCCTATCTGGCCGGAGGTGATCATGGCATTTTCGGTCCCATCGACGTCACCAATCCTGCGCTGCCGGGAAATCTTCCTTTTCCGCCTCTGGATACACAGGGATTCTCCACGGAAATTGTTGTCAGCGAGGACACACTGCTTTTTATCGGTGACGGATACAATGGCCACCTGCTGGTCAATGCTGTTGAAGGGATTCCGCCTGATATACTGAATATCTTTCCGGGTGCGGACAATGCCCGGGATATGGCTCTTTCCGGGAATTATGGTTATGCGGCTGTCGGCCGCAGCGGAATCAAGGTATTTAACATCGATTTTTCAGGAACCCGTTCCGATACCCTGCACATGAATGAACTGGAAACCTACGACACACCCGGTGAAGCGATGTCCGTCCGGAAACAGGGCAATTTTCTCTATGTAGCAGACGGCACGGGAGGGCTTCTGTCACTGGATGCGCTTGATCCCGTCAACCTGACGTACAGGGATCAGTTTCCCATGCCCGGCGATATCTGTTATGATGTTGATGTACCGGCAGGCAGCTACGCATATGCCGCATGTGGTGTCAGCGGTTTCCGTGTGATTAATATCAGCGGCACCATGACCCAGACAGGAATTCAGGATACACCGGGAAACTGCCGCGGTATCAAGGTGGTAAATGACACAGCCTATGTGGCAGATGAAGCAGGCGGTCTCTATATTTATGATGTGGCCAACCCGCTGAACATGCATCTCATTGCATCCTTCACCGATACCATGGACGCCATGGCTGTCCGGGTCCAGGGAAATCTGGTTTTTGTCGCAAACGGCAGACACGGGCTGCTTGTGTGGAACAGGATGACGGGCAAACGACACCGTATTGAAACCGCGGGAATATGCACGGATATCGAGCTGAAACAGAAAACCATGTACTTCACCGATTCGGGCCGCGGTCTGGTCCTGTACGACAACTCCATACCGGGAGAGTACAATGAAGTGGGATATTATGAAACGGAAGAGGACGCTCTGGGTATCGCCGTGTCGGAAAACAGCGGCATCCTGGGTCTGTCCGATGGACGGGACGGCATATTTATGCTCCGAAGCACCATCGCACCCGGGATACAGGTCAGCCAGACCAGTCTGAATTTCGGGCCCGTACCCCCCGATTACAGCCGGCCCCTGATTACATGGGTTCATAATACAGGAACAACCCTGCTGGAAGTCTCTTCAGTCACGGCGGGCCGCAGTGAATTCAAATTCAGCAGCGGCACCTTTTCAGTACCTCCGGGAACATCCTATCGTCTGGAGGCCCGGTTTGAACCGACAGTATTGACGCAGGTGGGGGTCCCCATTGTGGCATCTGCCTCTCTGGTCAGTAATGCGGGCAATATTACATTCACCTTACAGGGTGAAGTAAAGCCCCTGGTTACATCCGGTCCGTTCGAACCTGATTATTTCACAAGGGCACTGTATCATTTTGAAGAAGGAAGCGGCACTCTCACGCAAGATGCTTCAGTCAACGATCTGGATGGCGAGCTGAAAGGAAATGCCACATGGTCGACCGTCGGTCCCCTGGGCAGAAACATATCTTTTGACGGGGAAAACAGCTGGGTGGAAGTAAACTACAGCTCCCTGCTGAATTTTACAAATTCTCCCTTCACCGCCGAGATGTGGTTTCTGATGCGTGAAAAACCGGAATCCAAATATATACTGATACGCAGGGGCGATTTCAACGCAAACACCCGTCAGTTCGAAATCACTGTCGAGAACGGTGATGAGGGCATCGTCGGCAATGTGTGGACAGGCAGTCTCTCCGCTCCCCTGTTGCATCAGGTGAAAAGCGGCAGTATCGCCGAACTGAATTCAAATCAGTGGTATCATGTGGCTTTGACATGGGATACCGATATTCTGCGCCTGTATGTCAATGACATACTCAAGGACAGCAAAACCGTTCACGGCAATCTGATCAACGAAACCACGGAAGCGCTGGGTATTGGCGGATCTGTGAAGGGTGAAGTTCCTCTCAACGGCCTCATTGATGAAGTGCGTCTTTCAAACGTGGCACGTCAGGCCTGGGAATTCCATGTAAATCGTTCGCGAATGGTGGTCAACCGGCCGCTGCTGGACTTTGCAGAAGTGTTCAACGGATACTCGCGGGACCTGCCTTTTACGATCACCAATACAGGTTCACAGGCCCTGCAAATTTATGATATCAGTGCAAACAGGGATGAAATCAGCATTCATTTTCCCGATGATGTGGTGCTCGAAAACGGGGATTCAAGAACTTTCCATGCGGTATTCAGCCCCGATGCCGACGAAGTAATCGGCGGAGACAATGCCGTCATTATCCAGAGCAGTGACCCCACATATCCCAATTACCGTATTCCCGTCAAGGGCCAGGGCAGTCTCGGGCTGCCGGCCGGCGCCTACGGCAAGGATCCTTTTACAATCGGGTTGTATCATTTTGATGAATCCGTTGAATCTTTTGTGTATGATACATCCGGTTATCATATGGACGGCCGGATTTATGGATCAGTGCTTTACGATAACAGCCGCATCCGTTTCGGGTCCGGCTATTCATTGCGGTTTGATTCATCCGATGATCTGTGCAAGATTGAAACGGGTGAGGAACATCGTATCAATCCCGAATGGGGCGGTCTGACAGTAGAGGGATGGTTCTATGTACATACGCTGCCGTCCTCCGGAAAAGCCACTCTGATCTCGAGGCAATACGGCACAACCGGGCAGTTTAATCTCTTCCTGAACAGCGATGGACTGATCACAGGCCGGATGTATAACGAAGACAATGAAAATTTCGACGTAACTTCCGCTTCGGTTGGAAATATCCAGCCAGGCAACTGGTATCATCTGGCACTCTCCTACGGTGATTCGACAGTCAAACTATACGTGAACGGCAATCGCGTGGCCACGACCAAACTCACCGGAAACCTGGCCGGTACCACGCCGGATGCCGCAGTGGACACCCTGTCCATCCTGCTTGGACGCGACTGGAACGGTCTTGAGCCTTTTACCGGCAATATCGATGAATTTCGAATTTCCAATATCGGCCGGGAAAAATGGGAGTACAATGTGGTGATGGCCCGGGTTGACCTGTCCGTTGCCGAACTCGATTTCGATGAAGTCCTGATCGGTGAGGAACGCCTTCTGAAAATGTGGGTTCGAAATCCCGGTATTGATACCCTGATGGTCGACAGTACGGCCTCTTCACATGCCGGGCTGGTTTTTCCGGACACAACGGTTTTTCAGGTCGCTCCAGGAGACAGTCAACTGGTTCGCATCTCGTTCACGCCCGTGAATACCGCCCCGCTATTCGGCCAGCTCACATTGTGGACCAATGATCCCTTCTGGCACACACGGCCGGTTTATTTTCGGGGAGAAGGTATCGAGACACGCCCGGTTGGCGCCTACAGGCCGGATCCTTATACCATTGGATTGTATCATTTCAATGAGGGGCAGGGATCCGTTATAGAAGATTCATCCGGTGCAAGCCGTGATGGTATTCTGCTGGGAGAACCGGACTGGTCCCCAGATGGACGATTCAACAAAGCCGTTGATTTCGGTCATTATACGGAATGGGCGGAAATTGCATTCAATCCGGCCCCGGATTTCACTGAATCAGATTTCACAGCGGAATTCTGGTTTAATATCACAACCAAACCCTCCGGAGAAGCCCTTCTGCTGCGGTACGCCTCGAATGAACTGGCCCAGTTTGAAATTATCCTCAGCAATACGAATAATGAGGGCCTGAGAGCCCGTGTATGGGATTTGAGTGGTGAAAGGCATGTGCTCGCAGGTATGCCCATGGATGAACTTCACACCGGGCAGTGGTATCATACCGCCCTTATGTACGATGGTGATTCTCTCTATTTTTCATTAAACAACAAACGGCGCGATCAAAAAGGTCTGACATACGGTCTGCGCAGTGCCGACAGCTCCGCAATCACGCTTGCGGGAAACGAAGCGGGCAGCAAACCCTTCACCGGAAAAATTGATGAAATCCGGATATCCACCATCATGCGGTCACAATGGGAAATCAATGTTCTGGAACCGGATATAGAAGTGTTTCCGGACAATATCAATTTTGCCACTGTACTGGTAAATGAATCCCGCACCATTTCTTTTTATATCTCGAACTATGGTGATCAGGTGCTGAATGTCACTTCCATAACGGGCCCCGAAGGTCAATTTTCAATTCCATCCAACCTGGCCCCTTTCTCTCTCTACCGGTACCAGTCACAGCGCGTCGCCGTCACTTATCTGCCGGATGTTGTGGAAGTCACTCATAAAGACACCATCCTGATCACTTCCAATGACACGGAAGATCCGGTATATACTGTTTTTCTGGAGGGGAGCGGCGACACCAACAAGGAGCCCGAACCCTATATCACCGATGCCCACACACTGGCATTGTACCATTTTTCAGGCACTCCGCAGGACACCGTCATTTCCGATGCATCCGGCACCGGGATTATCGCCTATCTCAGGAATGGTACAACCATCATTGAGGGCAATGGATTCATTCTCAGCCCGGCTTTCGGATCGGTTCTTTCCTTTGACGGGATCAACGATTATGTCTATATACCGTCCAACGGTTTCATTTCATTCGATCCCTACATTGAAAGCTATACCATTGAGTGCTTCTTTAAAACCGACACTGTTTCACAAGCCCTGGTTTATAAAGGATACGAGGATGACGGGTATGTTCCCAATTACGGACTCTTCATCAATCAGGACGGCCGCATCCGGATGGCCGGATTCGGTGAAGGTGGTCCCCGTATCAATGACAACAGCTGGCATCACCTGGCATTCACATTCAATCATCTCACACGCCAGGGACGCCTGTATATCGATGGTGCCCTGGCCTGGACAAAACCATGGTCTCCCCCGGATAACGCCGTATACGGCGACCGCCCGCTGCTGATCGGTGCCATGGAAAATCCCGGCGGCGGTATTCTGGCCCCTTTCAAGGGGTATATGGATGAACTCCGTATTTCCGATATCGCCCGGGAACCATGGGAATTCCAGATGATGGACTATGGAATCAGACTGACCTCGACTTCTCCGGACACATTCCGGTTCAATACGGAAACCCGGATGAACATGTATGTTCCTGCAGCCCTCGAACCAAACGGGATGGCGCTTTTCTACCGGCCCGGGGGCACATCGCAGTATACACGGATTGAGGGCCTTGCCACCGGCAATAACAATTACCAGATAACGCTGCCCGGTGAAGCCGTTACACTGCGCGGCATCGAATACTATGTGGAAGTATATTCGGGCCAGGACACCATCAGCATGCCGGTTCTGGATCCTGTCAACAATCCCACCACCCAGGTTGTCCGGCATATTACGGAAATGCCGGCTGAAATCACATTTCCGTTCAAGCAGCTGGATATGTTCTCCTTGCCCTTTGATCTGGATGACAGAACCCCCAGGGACGTTTTGGAAGACGATCTGGGTGAATTTGATCCTTATCAATGGCGACTCTTCTGGTGGCAAAGATGGGATTCCGTTTACGTCGAATACATGTCCGGCAATGAAGACTACTTTGTTTTCGAACCGGGCCGGGCATACTGGATGATCACGGATGAGGACCGTTCCTTTGATATTACTCCCTTCTCCACCATCGACACCGATTCAAGTTTCGGCGTGTCTCTTTATGCGGGATGGAACATGATTTCCAATCCGTTCAATTTCCCGGTACTCTGGAATGACTGTTCCGTAAATTCAGAATCTGTTTATATGTTAACATATTATGATCCTGAAATCAGGGGATTCCGTCTCGACTGGCCTGTTCTTGAGCCGTGGAAGGGATATCTGCTGTATAACAGTAATGCCGATGCCGTACCCGAGAAACTGTATATCCCGCCCATTGAAGGCAGTCTGAACAAATCCGCCGGCATCCGGAACGGCATTCTCGGCCATTTCAAGGAAAACGAGTGGATGATCCGGCTCTCTGTAAAAACCAGGGACGCCGCTGATCCGGACAATTTTGCAGGCGTGCGTCTGGGTGCCGAAGCCGGCTGGGATCTGAGAGACCGCCCCGAGCCTCCGCCCATCGGAGAGTATATCTCGTTGTACTTTGATCAGAGTGACTGGTCCGGTCACGAGGGCACATTTGCTGCGGATATCCGTCCTGCCGGCGAAGACGGTTACATATGGGAATTTGACATTGAAAGCCGTCTTGCAGGAGCCGCTGCCCAACTTTCCTGGCAATTGCATCAAACCCTCCCCGAGGGCTGGGATGCACTTTTATTCGATGCGGACGGCAATGCTGTCCCCTGTCTCAAAGAATCCGTACTCACGTTTACAACGCCGAAAAATGTGCCCAATGTCCGTCATTTTACACTGATTGTCGGCAGCAAGGCCTTTATCGAGCAGCATGGGCAGGATATACCGCAGCCCGCTGTATTTCATTTATATCAGAATTATCCGAATCCGTTCAATCTCGAAACGAGTATCAGGTACAGCCTGCCCGGCGATGATCGTGTCGAGTTGATCATCTACAATTCACTGGGTCAGCAAATCAGAACGCTCGTTAATACAGATCAGAAAACGGGCGATCATGAAATCATCTGGAATGGTATGGACGACCGGTACCGGATTGTTGCCAGCGGTGTCTATTTCTACCGCATCAAAACTTCCGGCCAGACAGCGGTTCGCAAAATGATCATCGTCAAATAGACCGGCAGGGATGTGGCGTTCTCTTCCTTTCCAATAAGGGGAAACAGCATGAAACGCTTTGTAATTTTCACTTTTATTTGCGCCTGTCTGACAGGGCCTCTCATGGCACAGCAGGAAATTCTGCCCTCAAAGAATCAAAGATATGTCACAACCGGGATTTCGTTTCAACTGTGGAAACATCATGAATACGATCATCCTGTACAACAGGTCACCTTTCCCGTACAACTGATGATCCCCATGAATGACCATCTGAATGTTACGCTGACACATATGGCTGCCTTCTCATGGTGGGATGAACTTCATAAAATCAGCGGTCTTTCAGACACATGGGTCAACGGTACATATGTTTTTCTGGAAGACCAGGCCATGCTCAATGTAGGTATCGGTGCCCCCACCGGAAAAACCCGTCTCAGCCAGTATGAATACGAGCTGGCCTGGCAATGGCTGACACCCAACGTATTCCGTTACCGTCTGCCGGTATACGGCCAGGGCCTCTGCGCAAAAGTCGGCGGTGCACTGGCCATTCCGATTGCCCAGGATTTCATTCTCGGGCTGGGTGCACAATTCGTTTCCCGCTCTCCGTATGTGCCCGTCGAATATAAATACGAATACATGGATGGCAGCACACCTGTGACCAAAGTGATGGCCAAGACATTCAATCCGGGTGATGAATACAGTCTTCATGCCGGCCTGGATGTCAGGCCCCATGAAAATGTCAAATTTTCCATTGATGTCATTCTCACACAATATGAACGCGATGAACTGAGCGGCCGGGAAGTATTCGGTTCCGGTTCAAAAACTGCTGTGGATATGGGTTTTTTCTACCGGTTTAATGACGATCTGAATTATATATGGGCCAATATGGTTTTCCGGCAGAAAGGCAAGAATGAATTTCTTCAGGGAGCCTACATTGAAAATGAACAGCTGAACAAAAACGGCGCGCAAATCGATTTGGACCTGAGAGTCAAAGCCTTTAATTTTGAAGATGCCGTTCTTTTCTTTCTCGGAGAAGGCCGCTTTTATAATAAAAACGAGGCCGGAATCGGGGGAGCCGGTCTATTCGGACTGGGCGCAGGCGGGCAGGTCAGTATTTATGATAACATGCTGCTGGATTTTACAGCCAAGTTTCTTACAGGCCAGATTCATGACGAAACATCCAAACGCATCGATGGTCTTGATGCCATTCTGACACTTGTATATTCATGGTAGGATCGTCATCAGGCAGACTATCCCAAAAAAAAGCCGGTATGCAAGCACACCGGCTTTTTTCTTGATATCACATGTGTTTTAAAAATATTGCCGTCTGAAATCTTCTATCTTGATCTCTGCTTTCTGCTCATCCAACCATGCATTGAAATACATTTGCTGTTTCATCTGCTGCATTTGCTGCTTTTGCCTCTGCTTCTGGGCTTCGAATGCTTCCGGATCATAATCTGCACGATCCACTCTCTGAATAATAAAATAGCCCTGATCACCTTCAACGGGTTCGGATATTTCATTATCGCGGAGTCTAAAGGCCGTACCGTTGAATTTCCTGTCTCTCCCGAGTTGCGGCAGTGTGGCCTGAAGGGCAAAAAAATCGGTTTCCCTGATCGGAACCGACAGCGAGTCTGAAACCGCTTCCATGGATAAACCGCCTGTGATCATGTCATGGGCTTTGCTGCCGGTCTCTTTTGCCAGCTGCATTTTCTTTTCATGCTCGACATGGAACCGGATACCCCTGCTGGCTTCCTCCATAGGACGGAAGGTTTCGGGTTGAATTTCTGAAATCTGAAATATGATGATATCCTGCCCCGCATAGACTGGCTGACTGATCCATCCCT
>Ga0272442_10003405_pt1 | contig 22342 bp, 14 predicted proteins | sample SSMForm2O_FD_200262 | JGI IMG/M metagenome (GOLD analysis project Ga0272442, IMG submission 200262) | Marine sediment archaeal communities from Little Sippewissett salt marsh, Falmouth, MA, United States - SSM-Form-2O | ecosystem: Environmental > Aquatic > Marine > Wetlands > Sediment ...
ACCGACTCCCGAAACGGGCCCCCGGTCCGCGTAAAAAGCAACAAGGCCGTGATCACGGCCCCGGCTACAAGCAGGTATTCGATGATCTGCTGGGCTTTTTGATTCTTTCGGTTCATGAGCTTACTTAATATACCCGGAATGAATTATTTAAAGAAATCTGCGGTTTCATGCTGCAGATATTCATGACTATTCTCATCTATTTAATTATGCCATATTTTCCAAAAAAAATAAAGATTTTATAAGTATATATATTATATATAAATATATATTTTAGAAAAAATAGTCTAATAATATATATAAATAAGTCAAAATAACCTTCCACCTCTCATCTTTTTGTTTTTTGGTGTCTTTTGGGAGATTATATGTCTTATTGCAAATAACCGAGAGATCTAATCTCCTCAATGGATTGCTGATCGAGATTGGCTTCTTCAGATTCTATTTCAAAATCGACATCCTTTGCAATATACTCATCCATCTTCTGTACAAACAAATCAAAATGGACATTTTCATTCAGCGGTTTCGTTTCTTTGAAATTTTTATCAAGAGCATAAAAGGATAAACCGGAAATTCTGGGATCCATAATAACCTTATACGAAGCGGACTGCAGCGCCTTAAGCCGCGGACCATGAGATGTGCCTTCGCTAAAAGCATAAATATTTAACATCCGGCTGCCGGGTGATAATATCGCCGTCATATCCTTCCCAAAGATATGCTCAGGCACACTCAACCCCAGGAAACTCATGAGGGTGGGAAAAATATCAATGAGCCGGATTATCTGTTTTATTCTTATCTCTTGGCCCCGGATCTTGGGATGAAGCATAATCAAAGGAACGTGCAACAGCTCGTTATACATGGAATGACCGTGTTCGAATCCGTTATGATCCCATAACTCCTCGCCGTGATCGGCGGTCAGGATGATGATCGTCTTATCCAAAAGCCCTTCCTGATCCAAATAATCGAGCAGCCTCTGAAACTGGTCGTCAAAGCTGCTTGTGGCGGCATCATAAACGGCCGTGACGTGGCGTTTAACCGCAAGCGGGATCTGGGCAGTCCCGAATCTAAGATCATTGCTGTCATATTCCAGATCCTTTGTTCTGCCGCGATTGGCCGCATCTAAAATATCCCCCATGGTTATCTTATACTTTTTCATATCCCCCTGGTAATCCGGTTCCCATTTGGAAACATATTTTTTAGAAGATTTGTAAGGCAAATGATTATTCATAAAGTGCATGTAAGCAAAAAACTTTTTGTTTTTGATTTGTTCCGCTTTCTCTATAAACATATCGATAATCGCCTTATCCTGGAGATGCGATTTATAATAATATAAATCGAAACCCTGCTGAAATCCTATGCCTTTTATGGTGGGATTGGTTTGAAGGGCAAATGTGTAATAACCGTTCTGCTTCAACTTCTCGGCAAGGGTGAGGGCCTGATCGGGTATGGCAATCCTTTTCCAGTAAAATGCCTTGATATTATGCGGATAAAGAGAAGTAAACAGGCTGGCCATCGAAGGCACGGTCCAGCTTCCTTGGGCGACCGCTCTTTCAAACAAGATTCCGTTCTTGGCTGAACGGCAGATATTGGGTGATGTGTCGCGGTGGTATCCGTAACAGGTGAGGTGGTCGGCGCGAAGCGCATCGGGGACTAAAAGAATGACGTTGCAGTCGGGACAAATGAGGTCGCGTCTATTAAAAAGATTGAGAATGACGAAGATAATGAGAAAGACCACTATTACAATGGAAATAAGAAAAAATTTTTTTCCCAATCTGATCCCCCTGAAAAATCCTGGAGCTTTTTGTATAAAAATTTTCAGAAACCCCCGATTAGGAGTCCTGTTCAAACGATCGCTTAAACCCTGCCAGTTTCAAATAAAAAGGCCTTTTCCCCTGCCGACCGCTCACGACTTATACTGAGACAGCCATGATTTTCTCTTTTAGTAACAGCTGAAGAAATATTAGAGACTTTTGACCCGTCGACCAAAATTTTACAATATCTCAAAAAGTTTTTGCACGCAACGGGTGCTGTGAAATGCTGGATAAGATAGACAGATATATAATGATTTTAAATTATGACAGGGATGGTTCTGGCTATGGTTACGGTGTCGCTGTCGGCTCCGGTGTCGGCTCCGGTGTCGCTGTCGGCTCTGATGTAGGCGTAGGTTCCGGAGTCGGCGTAGGTTCCGGAGTCGGCGTAGGTTCCGGAGTCGGCGTAGGTTCCGGAGTCGGCGTAGGTTCCGGAGTCGGCGTAGGTTCTGGCGTTGGCGTAGGCTCCGGAGTCGGCGTAGGTTCTGACGTCGGCGTAGGTTCTGGCGTTGGCGACGGCTCCGGTGTCGGTGACGGTTCCTCATCACAACTCATCGTATAAATTGTACAAGAATTAGGACCGCACCATAAATCGCCGCCTATAAATGGATCCCCATCACCGTCAGTAAAATCGGTGCAATCCAAACCGCCAAAATCACCGCCGTCACATTCTTCATCACCTTTATTTATTTCGCCGTCTCCACAAATCGCCTCTATACAATTAAGATTATTAATCCGACAACTGGAGGTACATGTTAAAAAGCCGCCTACATATGGATACCCGTTTCCGGCAATAAAATCAGTACAATCCCAATCGCCATAATCAGGGTCATCACAGTCTTCACTAGCTTGATTTATTTCTCCGTCTCCACAAATTGGTTGCGGCGACGGTGTCGGGGTCGGCGACGAGGTCGGGCTCGGTGTCGGCGTCGGCGGACACTTACCGCAATCTTGAGGACAGGTTAAACAATTTTCACAGGTGCCGCAATCGCCGTCACCGCAACAAGGGAAACCGATAACGGAACAATCCGGCCAGGGCCCGCCTACGCAACAAGTCTCATAATCGGTCGGATATTCCGTATTGGGCCCCGGGCATTCTTCCGGAGTGAAACTGGGATTGCATGTGTAAGCGGGGCAATCACTCTCATTGCAATATTCCTTGGCCGAGCCCCACCATTGAGATTCGTCACACCCCCAACCACCGCTTTCGACCACACTTCCTGTCCAAGAACCGCAAACATTTCCGGCAAGGCAGCGCCATTCCACTTCACATGTACGATATAGAGTATCTCCATCATAAGTATAAGAATCATCAAATTGGCCCGGTTCGGAAGCCTCGCAGGGCACTTCGATGGAGGTGACACTGCAATAATCACTGTAATTACAGCTTACGCCCGGCGCGCACGTATGACCGCTATCTGAATATCCACAAATCGTCTTCGTACACGGCGTCGGCTCCGGCGACGGCGTCGGGGTCGGCGATGAGGTCGGGCTCGGTGTCGGCGTCGGGGTCGGGGTCGGTGTCGGCGTTGGTGTCGGCGACGGCGTCGGGGTCGGCGATGAGGTCGGGCTCGGTGTCGGCGTTGGCGTCGCCGGCTCCGGTGTCGGCGACGGACAAGGACCGCAATCCTCAGGACAATTGCTGCAGGTCTCAATCCCGTTACATGTGTTGTCTCCGCACCAGGGCCAAGTGGCACCGCAGGACTGTATGTCGGAACAATCGTGGGTCACAGTTCCAGCGCAGCAAATTGCATAATCTTCAGGTAATCCCGCTCCGGGTCGGGGACAGTAATCGCTGGGGCTACCGCTTCCTCCCAAAGAAGTGCATTCATTTTCATCACAGTAACCACAATCCTGAAGGTTTGATTGACTCGCCTCGCAGTTCCAGTTGGGCTTAAAAGATGTCCACTGATACCCGCAATGATTTCCTGCAGGGCAATACCAATGCGCCCAACAGTTAAAATACACGGTTTCTCCATCATAAGTAAATGAATCCCCACCGTCGGAGTAATCTTCAACAGGGACATAGATCGTTTTCGTAGGACAAAGCTCATTATAGGTACAACTAACTCCGGCCGCGCAATCAGCTACATCTGTAACGTATCCGCATACGGCCCTCGGGGCCGGCGTCGGCGTCGGGGTCGGCGTCGGGGTCGGTGTCGCGGTCGGTGTCGGCGTCGGGCACTCAAAACATCCACTGGCATCCACACTGCAATCAACGCATTGGATAAATCCGCATGCACCGACTTCCGGATGGAAGATATGCCAGGTCGAGCAGTCTAATACTGTTGCGGGACTCTCACATATTCTAGTGGAACCCCCAATCTGGTCGCATTCCTCGGCCGGGAACTCACACGTGCCGTTATCGCAGCTCGGTATCGGGGTTGCCGTTGGAGTCGGCGTCGGAGTCGGCGTCGGGGTCGGCGTCGGAGTCGGCGTCGGGGTCGGCGTCGGGGTCGGGGTCGGCGTTGGGGTCGGCGTTGGGGTCGGCGTCGGGGTCGGACAGAACGGCTTAGGTATTATGTCTTCGAGTATATTGGATACAATGTGCAATCCCCCCCAATACGAATCAACTGTCTCAACATAACAATCGTAGAGCCAATCACATTCGAAATGTGTATCATCATTATCAACGGTATACCAGAACACGGCCCTCCACATACTCTGCTGCGATCCTCCGCTTACTGGTGTACATCTCAGTATGGTCCAGCGATCTGAGGGAGGAATAATTGCTGCCGGAGTAACGACCCAATCGAAACGGGTCGGGTAAGAGGTCCCGTCAAAAGTAAGGGTTATATCCGGTCCGGGCGTCGGAGTCGGCGTCGGGGTCGGTGTCGCGGTCGGCGTCGGTGTCGGAGTCGGCGTTGCGGTCGGAGTCGGGGTCGGAGTCGGCGTCGGAGTCGCGGTCGGAGTAGGCGTCGGCGTCGGCGTCGCGGTCGGAGTCGGGGTCGGCGTCGGCGTCGCGGTCGGCGTCGGCGTCGGAGTCGGCGTCGGCGTCGGTGCGCAGTCCTCACAAAAGTCATCTTTAAATAGACACGCATTCGTATCGCAAGCTATAGTCCCGCACTCTTTTTCTCCCGGATAAACCTGCGAACATTGTAAAACCCGGTAAGGGTAATGAGTACAATCTCGATGGGAGCCGCCAATGACATCGCATTGCTCTCCTTCTCCGGGATCACACCCGCCGTTGCCGCAGGTCGCCGGCGGTTCAATGCACCCGCTGGTATCAAAGAGGCAGCCCGGAGTGCAGGCTAAATCTCCTCCGATATATTTCGGATCAAGACTTTGGCATGTTTCGTCACCCAAGTCCTCGCCGTCACACTCCTCCACCCCGTATAAAGTGTCCAAAACGCCGTTCCCGCAGCATTCGAACGGTTTAAGTACTGCCGTAAGCGGGTCTGATTCCAGGTTAAATTCCGGCCAACCTACGGTACTGACTCGACACTCATAAGCCTTATCGCATTCATAAGCCCCACTGCCGGCCCATATGGTTCGCGTAAAATTCGTTGTCGGATACGTATTAGATTTAGCCGGATCTTCTACCTGCTCACAATACAGGCTAAAATTGTGCGGATCCGGGATCTCCGCTGCCGGATCAACCGCCCAATTGAGACTGGTCGGATAAGCAGCACCGTCAAAAGTAAGCGAAAGGGTCGCATCCCCGCAGGCGCTGGTATCAAGCGCGCATATGCCCGAACAACTCAGGTCCCCGTAATCAAAGCCTTCGGTCTGGCAGGTGGATACTCCATAGTCATCCGTATCACATTCCTCATTATGCGAGAATGTCGGCACCCCGCCGACATCAACCCAAACCTCCGCCCCTGCATCCATAACACCGTCTTCGCAGCAGGGAGACTGACGGGGCGCAGCCGAAACAATATTAGATGTTATGCCGACTCCGCCAATATCCGTACTAATGGTGCAGTTATAGACCTTATTGCAATCGAACTGAAATTTACTGGACGGAATAAGAACATTCTGGGAAGGATGTCCATCTAGGTCGCCGACCGATTGGGAATAGATCACAACACAGGGCAGCGTCTCGCAGTCCTGGCATTCAAAAGCGTAGGAATCAATCAGCGGCAGAATCTCAAGCGGATCAATGTCAGGATGGTCGATCGTAAAAATAAATTGGCCGATCGAATACGGATATGTGCTGTTTCCGAGGACTGGATCCACAAAAGGGGTATTGGGGGCATGATAGACAAAATTCATCGAAAGGGCGACATCACTAAAATCATAACAATCGGATTTATCGAACTCACATTCTTTTTCATCCCCGGGTGGAAAACAGGCCAGATCTCCTGCGTCAAAACCAAGACTAATGCAACTTTCCCCGTCCAGATCAGAGCCGTCGCACTCCTCGTCCGGATCCTCTTGGACATTGCCGTCGCAAGTCGTCAAAATACAACCGGATATATCAAAGGTGCATTCAGCGGCATGTAAAGGCGGGTAGCACTCCAAACCTTGCGGCGTTGCCGACCCCCAATCCGTACAATTCTTGCCATCTAAATTCGGGTCATCACATTGCTCGCCTAATTCAATAAGGCCGTTACCGCAGACCGGCCCTACGGTGGACCCGGGCGCACACTCTATCTTTGCTAACCGTATATAATTGAATTCGCCATAGGCGGACGTGACCAGAAAAATAAAAAGGCCGCCGCATAAAATGACGGTCAGCCTACTTGAATGAATTTTTATCATTATATCCACCTACTTACGAAAAGCAGCATATTTACTATAATTATAAATATGACTTATATTACTCTTCTGGGAGGCGGTTTGTAAAGTAAAAAATAATTATTTAGTTCATAGTTGTTGGCCGCCTTGGGCCCGATAATATCTCTCCTTTCATGAAAGCAAAAGACTTCCTAGCGGAAATATCAACCACAAAAGCTATAATTCCAAGAAAACCTTGCATTTAATTTCTTGTCTTTCATAGTCAAGTATACCATATTATTTTATGAGTAAAAACGCGGTTGGATGGGATTTCTTACTTATTCAAACGATACAGCAGGCCACCTTCCCGGCAGGGTTTCGTAACCTTTAGCCCCACTAACTGGCCTTTTTGAACCTGCTTGACATTAACGCTTTCGATCTGGAGAGATTCCACCTTCTGGGTCCATTCGCTGTCCTGGCTCCGGATGCGGATCATATCACCGACGGCAAAAGATGCACTGACTTTAACAACACAGACCATTATTTTAGAGAAATAATGGGTGACCTGGCCGACTGCGACCCCCGGCTTGCCTAAAGGGGCCGGAGAATGAGGATGAGGTCGTTTCTTTAATGAGGTCTTAGGCGGGTGGTTTTGCTGTCGTAAAGAAAGGGTTTTCTTGCTACCCCCTTGTTTTTTGGATTTAAAAGTCTTTTTTCGGGATGAAGAACGTTTGTTCTTCCGGCGGTGCCGCGAAAGGCTTTTAGCCGCCTTGCGTTTGTTTAGGGAACCCTTTCGGGGAGAAGGAGTTTTGACTCTGCTCTTAGATCGGGCGGAAACTCGTTTGGAACGTGACCGGACGGTTTTGCGGGACCGCTTGATTTTGCGGCTCCGGACAGAAATCTTTTTACGGCTCAAGCGTCTGGATGATTTCCGTGCCGAAGGACGCTTTTTGCGTTTTCGCGAGCGGCCTCGCTTTGGCCCTAATAATCCCCGTAATCCCTTAATCAAAGTTTCAAGTAGCGCCATAAGCTTATAATAAGATTGCCCGCGGGCAAAGACATAAGCATTAAAACACCGCGGGGCGGTTTACCTGATCTTATCCGCTTATCACAGAAAGGATTATAAGGTAATCTTGTCTGCGTATTGCCGCCAAGATTACAGGGTAATCTTGGCGGCAATACGCGCAACCACAGGTAATTCCACGAAGCGGCCTTTGAGCACGGCAATAATTCCCCAAAAGGCCAGGGCCAGAAGCACAAACATCCCGAAACGAAAGATCCAATGAAATAAGGGGATAATATGAATAATAAAAATCCCGATTTCGCCTACAAAAAGCACCAGGCCCTGCTTGCCGTGCGATAGGATGAAGTCATTATCTTTTTTGAAAAGAAGCGGAAGGATACAAAAAAAAGGCAAGTAGGCCAAAAGGGCCAAAACCTTGCCTTCGACGATCTGATTATTCTTTTTCGGCTTAGTTTTAGGCATCTCCGGCAACTTCAATCAGGGAATTGATATCGCCGAATGAATTACGCTCCTGATTGGGATTCTCCGGATCTTCGCGCCAATTACCGTCAACGATAAACTGGTATTTATAATGGCCGGGTTCCAGGGGAATCGTAACAATCCAGCGACCGTCATCCGTATGCATGCGGCAGCGCTCTTCCAGGGACCAGTCGTTGAAACTGCCGGTCACATAGACCGATTGAGCGCCGGGCGCGGTCAACGCAAAGGTGGTCATGATGATATCTTTGGCCGCATCCCGGATCAGTCCCTGCATTTTATCGGACATGCCCTGAAATTCTTGACCGGCTGCCTCAGCCATTGATGCTGCCGCAACCTCCTCAACGGTCCCGCTTTCTTGGCCGGCCTTTTCAAAGGCGATGATCTCTTTGGCCAGGCTGATGTAATCCTTAGACCCGCGGCAATATTTGTCATAAGAAAGCACGGTCATGCCCATCACCGCCGATTCCTTGAGCTTAACGTTGGTATGAATCATCGTATCGAATAGGGTATCCGGAAACCGTTCCCGGATCTTGGCCAGCATCGAAAAGGAATGGCGCAGACGGGAATCGAACATGGTCACCAAGATCCGGCAGGTGACCGGGTGATTGAGCCGCTCCCGGATCAGGTTGACGATATCCATCAGATGATCCACGCCCTGGATTGAAAACCGGCTGGTCTCAACCGGGATATGGATCTCATCTGAGGCGCGGATGGCATTGATCGTCAGGAATCCCAGGCTCGGCGGGCAGTCGATCAAGATGTAATCGTAACGCTCCTTAACGGTCTCCAGGACTTCGGTGAGTTTGAGCTCTCGGCCGATCTCGTCCGCCAGTTCCTGCTCGAGCGTGCCGACCAGGACATTAGCCGGGATCAGATCAAACCCCTCGGCCCGGGTGATGATATTGTCGATATTCAACTTGCGCGGAGTCAAACGGGAGATGACATTGTAAATACTATCGCGGCTTTCGCAATTCAGCCCGAGAGTGGCATGCGCCTGCGGATCGAGATCCAAAAGCAGCACCCGCCGGCCGTTCTGGCTCAGGGTCGCCGCCAGGTTGATGGTTGTGGTCGTCTTGCCGCAACCGCCTTTTTGATTCGCGATCGAAATGATTTTCATATTCTGTCTCCTCGCTGTAAAAATCCAGTTAACTCGAAAAACATATATCGTCAATCAGGACAATGCCTTTTTTCTTATCGGCATTCCAGGACTCTAAGATAAAAGAAACTTCCTCGATCCCGCTCCAGTCCGCGATCTGGTCGAATTCCTCAAACGGCACGCTCATCTTCTTCCAGCCCAGATAAACCTCATCGACAAAGACGGAATCGATTTCATTCTTACGGTTTTTGATCTCAACGCGCATGATCCCGGGGGCGCCCTCCTCCAATCCGCGGACAGAAAACTGCAGGCGGTTGTATTTGGCCGCGTCGACAGGCGGGACGGTCAGGGTAAAGGTCTTGACCGGCGGATAAGGATGATTGAGATTGTACTGGATGCGGATCGGTCCCTTGTTGAGGGTAAAAATAACCTTATCCCGCAGGAGATCGTCCCGGCGTTTCAGAAAAGCCGTCAGGCCGTAAATCGAACTGGTGAAGATAATCAGGGTGAGGAAAATGTTGACAATCAGCCAGGCGTTCAGTTGACGTTTTTTCTGATCTTCGCTGCGGTTGCGTTTGCCCAGATAAACCTGGGCCAGATGATCGTAGATATCGTCACGTGTCATGCAAAGTCCGTGGATTATAAATACAAGCAATCGGTTTTATGTTTTTATCATAACAAATAATTGATTAATTCAAAATATTATTTTATATTTTTTGGGATTTTTCTTGGGATTTTGTCGACGGGAAAACAAATAATGAAACACGCAGCGGAGTTTACACAAAGGATTTGGGTTTTATTCATTCCAAGAAAACAAGCCCTGTTCCCATAACAGGAACAGGGCTTGTTTTTAACTGATCAACCGCCTCAATTAAAACTTCACTAAACAGTTCAGCAGAAACTGCTTGGCGGCATTGCGGTTTTCGGAATCACTGAGTCTGAAAACACTGCCCGGAAAAAACCAGCCGATATTAGCACCGAGCTGAACGTCTTCGGTGTAATCATAAGTTAAACCAATATCGAATTCTTTCCCGAGATGAGAAGCATCGGCCTTGGAATCAATATAACCAGTAACACCAGCCGTACCGGAATCCGGTTGATTCAAAGCCATCTGATTATCGGCATCATACTGCCTTTCCAACCACAGGCTGGCCAGGCTGACCTTCGCGGTCAGGTCTTCAATCGGCACTGCCGAAAGGGTCACCTCATGCAAGATGAAGTTAGACATGTTGAACAAGGTGTTGTAGATCTTGCCGCCGGCCTGATTCTCATACAGAGGATCCCAGGCAGTATAATAACCAGAATCGTCGGTTTCCATGCTGTTGTCGCCGGTCGCCTTGGTGAATGAATACATTGCAACCGGAGAATAGTCTTCCAGCAGAGGCAGTTGAAAACTGGCCAAAGCCTGGACGATATGGGCTCTTCTTTTTCTGAAGATACTCGAACCCAAATCCTTATTACCGGTCTGCATTGCCCATTCCAACTGCAGGTTTAATCTTTCGGTTGGGCTGATGCTGCCGCGGAGACCTTTGACCAGGGTGATATCGGCTTTGTCGCCGAGTGTGCCCTGGGCGGTCTTGTCTATTTTCTTCCAGATATAGGCTTCCATAACGGAATCCATATCATCGCCGAACTCATAGCTTGCGTTGATCCCGTAGAGCTTGGCATCGTCTTCGGTGGTGGCCAAACCGGTATGGCCAGGATTCAGCTCCACTAAAGCTAGCTCAACGGTGAGCGGATTGTAATCCAAAATCGCGCGGATTGCGTCGAAAGCCGATTGCTTGGACATGTCCTCTGCGATGCTATCTAATGCCGAGTCAGTCGGGGCCGAATTGTTCGGGCCCCTGGAATCGATGATCAGGCTGTTGCCATAACGGAAATCCTGGCGGCCGATGACCACGGTCAAAGGCGAATACAGCATTTCCCTTAAGGTCACATAAGCCAGATTCAGGTCGATGTCGGATGAAGCCGAATCATTGACGTTCCATGCTCTTTCATTGATCAGGGCAACGGTCGCAGCCACGTTGTCGGTGAGATCAGCATCCACTCTCAAACGCGTATGCGTAAGAAAGAGGGATTGATACTCATCGCTGCCCGCGGTGTCCCGACCCAAATCAAAGTTGGTGCGGTACAGATATGTCGATTCGACATCACCGCTGACCTTGATGTTCTGCACACTGGCATATGCCGGCATGGCAATCAAGGCAACTGCCAACAGTGATAATAAAATTTTCTTCATATTAATTTCTCCTCCAAAGTTGAGTCAATAAGAATGACTTAATTTATATTAACTAGATAAATTGGTCTAGGGGATTACTTCGTTATAGACCAGTATTTGATGATTCCCGACTGATTTTTTTGCATCCCTCCTTTCCGCGTCTGATTGAAATCATCACTGGGGTGTAAAAAGCTCAATTTAACCCGATAAAACTAACATATTCTCACACAAGCCTTTAAATCAGTCAATCATTTTTTACATAAATTTTACTGTATGCCGAAAATCCATTATTTTTTTAAACTTAGGTCAGACCTGGCTTACGGGTGGCAATATTCCCGTCGGCATAGTAATTGCAGCGCCTAATCGAGTAAACCGGCTTAATAATGACTGCCGGTTTGATTAAAATGACAGAATCCAGATAGGAACCGGTATCGGTCAGATCTTTGGGTATCTTCAAGATATTAAGGCGCCTCAGACTCAGTAAATTGACCCGGAGAATCCAGGCTAAAAAGCTAGCCTTCACAATAAAAAGGCCCCAGAAAAAACTTCCGGGGAAATTAATGCGCCTGGGTGGATTCGAACCACCCACGCCGGCCTTAGGAGAGCCGCGCTCTATCCATCTGAGCTACAGGCGCATATCGCCGAAATATCTGTAACCTACTGTCAGGGAATGGCTTCCGAATAGAATATTGGGGTAGCCAAATTGACTACCCTATTATTCTTATAAAATAATTAATAATTAATTATTGATAAAACCGGAAAACCTTTAAGTTTGTCCCGGCCTTTGAGAAAGGTCAAATCGATCAGAAAAGCGATACCGATAATCCGCGCCTTATATGATTTGACCAATTTGGTTACGGCCGCTGCCGTGCCTCCGGTTGCCAAAAGATCATCCACAATTAAGACTCTTTTACCGGGTTTTATCGCATCTATATGCATTTCAAGAGTATCGGTGCCATATTCCAGGGCATATGAAACTCTCTTTGTCTTGTAAGGGAGTTTGCCTTTCTTACGTACTGGGACAAATCCAGCACCCAGCTTGTAGGCAAGGGCTCCACCGAAAATAAAACCCCGGGATTCAATTGCCACAACCGTTTCAATCTTCTTGTTCTTGAACCTCTTAGCTATGGAATCAATTGCGCGGCGAAAGGCTTGCGGATGCTGTAATAACGTGGTAATGTCGTAAAAAAGAATGCCTTTCTTAGGGAAATCCGGAATGCCGCGGATATGATCTTTTAACTTCTTCTCTAATATAGCCTTGTGAGAATGCCGTTTCGTCTTGATTCCCATCCTTCCCTCCCGGGGATTTTCATTGACCCTTGAAAGGTGCGGTTGAATTTCTTATTCTCAGTTTGGCGGCCAATAAAATCTTGACCGGCAATCGGGCTTTGCCTAAGCTGATCTGTTTCATATGTTCAGCACCCAGACGTCCCATTTCAACCAATGGCTGATAAATCGTTGACAAACGTATTGGGCTGGCAACACTAAGCGGGTTATCGTCAAATCCGATCACAGACAGGTCTTCCGGAATACGGATGTCAAAACGCTGGGCCAAATCAATAATTTCCAAAGCCATAACATCGGAAGCCGCAAAGATCGCGCTGGGCCGGTTCTTCATTTTTAAAAGGCGCTGGGCCGCTTCACGAGCCGGCGTACGCAAAAAATCACCATAAGTTTCATAATAGGAAGGGATGGTCAGCCCGCAGTCGTTTAAGGCATCCCGGTATCCGCCCAACCTGAGGGTACCGGCCTGGGTGGTCTGATCACCGGCAATCGTGGCGATCTTCTGATGCCCGAGTTTGATCAAATGCTGAACCGCTTCATACGCGGCGCGATAATTGTCGATCGCCACACAATTAAACGGCTCCTGAAGGTGATTATTCAAAACCACGGCCGGGATCCCGCGGTTAATTGCCTTTTTGACAACCTGGATATCATTATCGATATCCCCGAAAATAATCCCGTCAATATAATCTGGGTCCAACAGCGAAGAATCAAGCCAGCCGCGATGATCTGTCCGGTCGGTGATATGAATAAGCACATCCATCTTCAGACGGCTCATGGTCAGGCTAACGCCCTTGATGATCTCTCCGGCATAAAAGGAATGAAAGATGTCCTCAAAGCTCGGGATCACCAGGACAAAGGTCTTTTTACGTTTGGCGCTGATCATTCTTTTTGGGATTTACGCTCCTGAACGATAACGCGGATCTTTTTGATGGTGGCGGCTTCGATTTGACGCACCCTTTCGCGGGAAACACCGAGTTCCTTAGCGATCTCGGCCAGGGTATGGGTTTTGCCTTCCGTCAAGCCGAAGCGCATATCCAGAATCTTGCGCTCCCGGTCATTCAACATGTCCAAGAAGCTATTCGTACGTTCCTTGTTGAAAAAGATCTCAAGGCGTTCGTCCGGGCTGACCAGGGATTCATCTTCAATAATATCCATGACCTGGCCGTCGCCGTCTTCTCCGATCGGGGCGTCCAGGCTGGACATACGCGCGATCGAATTCTCCAAGTCGCGGATCTTATCCACCGTGGTCTGAAGTTTTTTGGCAATTTCGCCGACACGCGGTTTGCGTTTGAGCTTGTGAGTGAGTCCCTCCACCACCTTCTTGTACTTGAGGATCTCCTCATTCATATAGACGGGAACCCGAATCAGCTTGCCCTGATCAATGACGGCCCGCGAGATGCCCTGTTTGATCCACCAGGCGGCGTAGGTCGAAAAACGAAAACCCTTTTCGGGATCGAATTTCTCGACGCTCTTCATCAAGCCGATGTTGCCTTCTTCGATCAAATCGCTTAAAGGCACGCCCAGTCCGGTATAGCGCTTGGCAATGCTGATCACCAAACGCAGATTCGACCGGATCATCTTGTTACGGGCCTCGCTATCGCCCTTGCGGGCCTTGCGGGCTAACTCAACTTCCTCCTCAGGAGTTAATAGAGGAATATGCCGGACATCTTTAAGATAAGCCTTGATCGGATCCATAAATAATTAACAACCCCATCATGCCTGCGCCTGTTCGTCCTATGCGGGCAGGCAATAATACCGCATCCCAGTATTTGCCTCATTTTACATATAGGTATTGTATAAATCTTTTTTCAAAAAAAACAGATATATTATCTTCTTTTTGCGCGGGCCGATTTTTTTGCCATTTTTTTGGTTTTGACTTTCGGCTTCATAGCCTGAGCGGAGGCTGCCTGAGCCGCGGCCAAACGCGCAATCGGTACCCGGAAAGGCGAACAGCTGACATAATCCATACCGACTTTCTGGCAGAAGGCGATCGAATCCGGATCACCGCCGTGTTCACCGCAGATGCCGACTTTCAGGTTCGGGCGGGCCGAACGGCCGCGTTTGATCCCAATATCGATGAGTTCACCCACACCTTTGACATCGACAGTAACAAACGGATCAGCCGGCAGGATCCCTTTCTTCAAATAGTCCGGCAAAAACCCACCGATATCATCCCGGGAAAATCCAAAACTCATCTGGGTCAGGTCATTGGTGCCAAAGGAAAAGAATTCCGCTGTGCCGGCGATCTGATCAGCCGTTAGAGCAGCTCGCGGGATTTCAATCATGGTCCCGTACATAAACGGAATTTTCTTGAGCCGATATTTTGCAGCGACCTCCTGATAAACACGGGTCACGATCTCTTTTTGGTCAGCCAGTTCTGCAGCACTGCCCACTACCGGGACCATAATCTCCGGCGCCACCTTTTTGCCAGCCTGCATGCATTCGACCGCGGCTTCCAAAATAGCCCGGACCGACATCTCGGTAATTTCCGCATATGTTACACCCAGGCGCACCCCGCGATGGCCCATCATAGGATTGGATTCCCTTAACAGCGAAGCCCTTTTTTCCAAGGTTTCCATATCAATGCCCAAGCTCTCAGCCAAATTCTGCAGAGCTTCCCTATTATGCGGAACAAATTCATGCAGCGGTGGATCGAGCAGGCGAATTGTGACCGGCAATCCGTCCATCGCTTCCAGCGTCCCTTTGATGTCTTTTTTGACGAATGGGAACAACTCAGCCAGGGCCTTGCGGCGTTCGGGTTCCTCCTTGGACATAATCATCTTGCGCAGCAAAAACAGCGGTTCCTCAGAGTGCTTGCCGTAAAACATGTGCTCCATTCTAAACAGGCCGATCCCCTCGGCCCCATAAGTCCGGGCCTTGGCTGCGTCCTCGGGAGTGTCGGCGTTAGTCCGGATCTTAAGCGTACGGATCTTATCGCACATGCTTAAGAAGTCATTCAGCATTTTGTTCTCTTCGGCAGCATCAATCATGGGCAACTGCCCTTTATAAAAAGTCCCCTTGGTCCCGTTGAGGGTAATCCAGTCGCCTTCCTTTAGAGTCGCATCACCCACGGTCATGCTCTTGGCATCGAGATCAATCTCCATCTCGCCGCAGCCAACGATGCAGCATTTGCCCCAGCCGCGCGCAACCAGGGCCGCATGCGAAGTCATGCCCCCGCGTGCGGTCAAGATCGCTTCGGATGCCCGCATGCCCTCCACGTCTTCGGGATTGGTCTCCTCGCGCACCAGGATAACCTGCTTGCCGTCCTGATGCCATTTGACCGCATCCTCGGCAGTAAAAACGATCTGACCTGCAGCGCCACCGGGTCCGGCAGGCAGACCGCTGCCCAATGACTTGGCCTCCTTTTCCGCTTTCGGATCGATAATCGGATGCAGCAGCTCGTCCAGCTGTTTGGGAGTCACGCGAGTCACAGCTTCTTCGGGCTTGATCATCTTCTCTTTGACCATTTCCACCGCCATGCGTACCGCGGCCGGTCCGTTACGTTTCCCGATGCGGCATTGCAACATGTACAATTGGCCGTCCTCAATCGTGAACTCAATATCCTGCATGTCATGATAATGACGTTCCAGGCGGCAACGGATGTCTTCTAACTGCTTATAAATTTTAGGATGGATCTTCTCCAAAGTGGGAAGATGTTCATTATAAGTGCTCTGAGAGACCTTGTTGATCGGTGCCGGCGTGCGGATGCCGGCGACCACGTCCTCACCCTGGGCATTGACCAGGTATTCGCCGTAAAAATCATTCGCACCCGTGGCCGGGTTGCGGGTAAAAGCCACGCCCGTAGCAGAATTGTCGCCGGTATTGCCGAATGCCATGGCCTGGACGTTGACCGCCGTGCCCCACTCCTCTGGGATATTCTCGATCTTGCGGTAGGAAACCGCGCGTTTACCGTTCCAGGACGCGAACACGGCACCGATGCCGCCCCAGAGCTGGTCCATGGCATTATCCGGAAATTCCTTGCCGAGCACGTCCTTGATTTTTTGCTTGTAGCGGGAGCAAATCTCTTTAAGGTCTGCCGCAGACAGTTCGGCGTCGAATTTGACCCCGCGCGCCTTCTTGACCTCATCCAGAATTTTTTCCAGCTGCCGGCGCACGCCCTTGCCTTCCGGAGGTTCAATCCCGGCGGCTTTTTCCATGACAACGTCCGCGTACATTGTCAATAAACGGCGATACGCGTCATAGGCCAAGCGCTCATTCTGAGTCTTTTTAGCCAGGCCCTTCAATGTCTCTTGGGTCAATCCGACGTTCAAAACCGTTTCCATCATCCCCGGCATGGATTTGCGCGCCCCCGAACGCACCGAAACCAGTAAAGGGTTCGCCGGGTCGCCGAACTGTTTGCCAGTCAATTTTTCGACCTTTTTCAAGGCAGCCATGACCTGGCCTTTCAGCTCCTGCGGATATTTTTTATTGTGATCGTAATAATAGGTGCACACCTCAGTCGTGATCGTAAACCCGGGGGGAACCGGTAAACGCAGGTCCTTATGCCCGGCCATCTCAGCCAGATTCGCGCCCTTGCCGCCTAAGAGATTCTTCATTTCCGCTCTGCCGTCAGCCTTGCCTCCGCCGAACGAATACACAAACTTTTTAGCCATTTCTTCCTAACCTTTCTTTTTAGTGGCAGTTTAAAGTGGAAAGCTTAAGGTTTAAAGCACATCACACGACACATGTCACACGAAAGTGGTTTATTGAGTTCGTTGAGTTTGTTGCGTTAACCCAATGAACGCAATGAACCCAACAAACTCAATGAACATGTATCCTGTGACGTGTGTCATGTGTCCTTTCCCTTCTCCAGTGAGCCGGGAACATACAGAGTTAAACTTAAACGAGTCCTAAACCTTTCCGAAGTGACTTAAGCGAAGCACCCCGGAACGAGGAAAGGTTTAGGGCGAGCGCTCAGGAACACAAGATGTTTTCGGCAAGCCTTCCCGTCCCCTAAAAGGGACTGTCCCCTTTAAAATTTTTCGTCAAGATAGTCTTTCAGCCGGTCCACGCCGATGCGCTCCTGCTGCATGCTATCCCGAAAACGCACTGTAACCTGATGGTCTTCCAGCGAATCCACGTCAACCGTAATGCAATAAAAAGTCCCGATCTCGTCCTGCCGACGGTACAGCTTCCCGATTGAGGCGGTATCGTCATAAACACAGGGATAAACGGTTTGCAGGTCGGACTTGATCCGGTGGGCGATCTCCACGATTCCATTGTTCTTCTTTAAAAGCGGCAAAACCGCGACTTTTACGGGTGCCAGATATTTACTGAAGCGCAGGAGCACACGCTTTTCCCCGCGCACCTCCTCTTCATGATACGCGTCGGTCAGAAAGGACAGCGCAGCCCGGTCAACCCCGCCGGAAGGCTCGATGATATACGGAAAAAATTCCTTCTGGGTCACGTTGTCGCGGTATTTCAGTTCTTTACCGGAGAATTGGGAATGCTGCCGCAGATCAAAGTCCGTGCGGTTGGCGATGCCTTCCAGCTCCGACCAGCCGAACGGGAATTCATACTCGATATCGGTGCAGGCCGCAGCATAATGGGCTAGTTCCTCTTTGCCGTGCTCCCGCAGCCGGAGCTTTTCCGGCCGGATTCCCATATTGATATACCAGTTGAAACGGGCCTCGATCCATTGTTGATGAAGCGCCGGAGCCTCGGCGGGCCGGGTAAAATACTCAATCTCCATCTGTTCGAACTCCCGGGTTCGGAAAATAAAGTTGCTGGGCGTGATCTCGTTGCGGAAAGATTTGCCGATCTGGGCGATCCCGAACGGCAGTTTTTTACGGCTGGTATCGAGGACATTTTTAAAGTTGACGAAAATACCCTGGGCGGTTTCCGGCCGCAAATAGACGACGCTGCCAGCGTCTTCCACCGCACCGAGGTTAGTCTTGAGCATAAGGTTGAACGGCCGGCCTTCGGTAAAATCCTTTGCCCCGCATGCGGGACATTTGCCGCCGATCTGGTCCTGGCGGAAACGTTTTTTACACTTTCGGCAGTCAACCAGGATGTCAGTGAAATTTTCAGTGTGGCCGGATGCCTGCCAAACTTGCGGATGCATGAGAATACTGGAGTCCAAGCCGACCATATCGTCGCGGTCATGGACCACGGCCTTCCACCAGGCATTCTTGACGTTGCGCTTCAGTTCGACCCCCAGCGGCCCGTAATCCCAGGCACTAGCCAGGCCGCCGTAAATCTCCGAGGATTGAAAGATAAAACCCCGCCGTTTGGCCAGAGAAACAATCTTATCCATTCCCGTGTTTTGTTCCATCAAATGCAGTCTCTCTCTACTGTTAACGGATGATTAATTGTGTGGAAGGATAAAGAGTATGTATTTTAACCAAAAGAGGCTCAAAAAGCAAGGCTTTTATGTTGTTCTGTGACACCTTACCATCAAAAAGTACCCGGCATCAGCTGATAATAATCCTTGATGCTCCGCATAGAAATCAATGCGGCTTTAAATAAACCAAAACTAACAATCAGGATAATTAAAGAAATGACGATTTTGGTCGCGGCGGTCCATTTGGGATGCAACCAGATCAGCGGTAGGATGAACGGGCCGAAACAAATAAAGCCAATAACCAAAGTCGTAGGTTTATAATACCAGGCCACGCTGCCGATCCCTAATCGACGGCTCCCGTCTAAAAACTCATTGCAATAGCGACATTTGACGGCCTCATCCTGAATTTCTTCAGCGCAAAAAGGACATTTTTTCATGACACCGGATGTTCCCGTATCTTTTCGTTCAGCCGCTCCCCGAGGGTTAGTTGTCGCGGCGGCTTGCTCTTCCAGCGTTTGTGCATCCATCCACCCCATAAATGCGGTTGGCGCTTGATCCGGGCCTCAATAACCTGTGTGATCCGAGCAACATTTTCTCTAAGGGTATCGGACTCATTGGCGCAGATATTGAGTTCAAGCGGCGGTTCGATAGTAAGCGTATGTCTTCCCCTCCCATTGCGTTCGATAAAAACCGGCAAAACCGGCGCCTGAGTCCGGCATGAAAAGATCACCGGTCCGGCGGCCGTGGCAGCCGGCTGGCCCAGGAAGTCGACAAAGACCCTCCCGTCGGTGCCGTAATTCTGGTCCAGCAGGATGAACAACAGCTCATTGTTGCGCAGCGCCCGCAGGGAATCATGGATGCATTTGCGCGGCGGCAGATCATAGATCGTTTTCAATCCGAAGGAGCGACGGAAATCGGAGATGTATTTCTCAAACTTAACGTCGCGCGTGCGGCGCATGATGACATTCGTCGGGTAGCCGGCGCGAATCATGCGGAAATACATCAAAAGGAAATTCCCGAAGTGGGCGCTGACCAGGATTGCGCCCCGGCCCTGTTTCAAAGCCTCGTCGAGGTGTTGGCGGCCTTCGATGGTGACGACATCCGCAATCAGGTGCGGACGGTCCGCGTAATAGATCACCTCCACCATTCCCCGCCCAAAATCATTAAAACATTGCTTGGCGATCTTCTGGATTTCAACTTCGCTTTTCTGGCCCTGAAAGACCTGGCGCAGATTCCGGATGGCCAATCTTCTTTTTTTCAGCATGACAGCGTGCCCGAGCCCAATAAACAGATAAACAAAAACGCGGAAGACCGGATACGGCATCTTACGAATAACCCAGCGCGAAAAGATCAGCATGTGCCGGGCCACGGCCCGCAGTAGCGCTCGCCATTTCTCCGGCAAGGCAGGGCGAGCCCTTGCTGGAACCGGGCTGGCACTCCGCGGAGCAAAGGATATGGAATGCTGGTCCGAGGGATACACCCCGCGCGCGACCTCATCACAAAAACGGTTCAGACTCTCGGCAATGATCTTATTAAGCTGCGCGTACTGTTTAACAAATCTAGGCTGATACCGATCAAAGAAACCCAGAAGATCATGGATAACCAAAACCTGGCCGTCACAACCCGGCCCGGCACCGATCCCGATCGTCGGGATGCTTAAATCCTCGGTAATAACCTCGGCCAGCTCACGCGGCACACATTCCAGAACAATGCTGAAACATCCCGACTCCTGCAACAACAGGGCCTGATCGTAAATCTTCTGCGCGGAATCCAGGTCACGGCCCTGTGTCTTGAACCCGCCCAACTGATCAGCGGTCTGGGGGGTCAAACCGATATGTCCCATCACCGGGATGCCGGATGCGACCAACTGCCGCACAACCTCCGGGCAGCGGTCAAACCATTCAACCTTGACGGCATCACACCCGGCCTCGTCGATAAAACACCGGGCGTGGGTCACCGCCTGTCCCGGATCGACCTGATAAGCCGCATAGGGCATATCGCCGACCAACAAGGCGCGCTCTACGCCCCGACGAACGGCCCTGGCATGATGCAGCATCTCGGTCATGCCTACAGCCTTAGTCGAGTCCAGTCCCAGAACGACATTCGCCAATGAATCTCCTACTAAAACAATATGCACACCGGCTTGATCCACCAGCTTAGCCATAGGATAATCATAAGCCGTCAACATGGTTATCTTTTTGCCTTGTGTCTTGAAGGCTTTGATTTCTTCAATATGTCTTTTTGAATCCGTCAAGTTGGAACCCCCTATTCACAATATGCCTGAATATGTTGCGCCACCTTTTGTCCCGAATCAATCGTCTCCACCAGCGATAAACCTTTGTGGACCGCCGCGCCCGCGGCAAAAACCCCCGCAAGATCCGTCATACCTGTTTCAGATTTGACGCGAATCGTGCCGTCAGCGGCAACCTGGACTCCCGGGAAGATTTTCGTCAAGGCCTCCTGGGAAAATTCAGACTGCGCGAAAATAATCGTATCGCCGTGCAAAATGTGCTGAGAACCCGGAACAGGCATGAGCCGCCATTGCCCCTGTCCGTCGGGATCTCCGTAATCCACCGTCAGACAGCGCAAACCCACCGCACTGCCGTAATCATCAGACACGATTTCTCCCGGCAGGGTCAGATCCCGCAGGTTAACGCCTTCCTCGACTAACTGCTGTTTATCGTGGGGATGCGCCTTAAGATTGTCCTCAATATCGTCAAAGACCACCTCGACATGTTTGCCGAGACGAATACACAAACGCGCTACGTCCAGGGCCTTGGGAGTATTACCGATCACGAGCAGATGATCACCTAATTTTTTCCGCATCTCTCTTTCAAGCAGCGCATGATTGTAATGATTGGCCTGCCAGAGTAGCTCCTCGGCCGCATAAACCCGTTTCAAATAAATCCCCGGCATATCAGGTATAACGATCGAGCCAGCACCGCCGGCGTACAAAACAGCCCTGAAATCTGCCTGGAACAAAGCATCGAGTGTCATGGTTTTGCCGATTGCCATGTGGTTCTCGAACCGGACACCGGCGCGTTTAAGATTGGCGGTCATTCGGTTCAATATTGTAACTGGCAGCCGGAATTCCGGAAGTCCGGTCCGCAGCAATCCGCCAATGAAAGGCAGAGACTCAAAAACCGTGACTCGAAAATTATTTTCAGCCAACCTTTGAGCGGCCGCCAGCCCGCACGGGCCGGAACCGATGACCGCTAGCAACGGACCGGTCCTGGACGCCGGATAGCCGAATACAAATTTTTTATGTCCGCGTTCATGCGCAGCCCTCTCCAATTCTCTGATTTCAATCGGCAGGCCTTCCCGGTGCAGAATGCAACGGGTCTCACAGGGCGCCGAACAGACCCGGCCGCAAATCTCGGGAAACGGATTGGCTTCCCGGATCTTATTCAAGGCGGCGGAAAAATCCCCTTCTCTTAAGAAACGGATAAATAGCGGGATATCGATGCCCAACGGACAGGCCTGTCGGCAAACC
>Ga0272442_10003407_pt1 | contig 22329 bp, 20 predicted proteins | sample SSMForm2O_FD_200262 | JGI IMG/M metagenome (GOLD analysis project Ga0272442, IMG submission 200262) | Marine sediment archaeal communities from Little Sippewissett salt marsh, Falmouth, MA, United States - SSM-Form-2O | ecosystem: Environmental > Aquatic > Marine > Wetlands > Sediment ...
ACAAGGAATTTTAATAAAGCTTCTGTGCCTTTAAATGCTTTAGCGCAGCTTTGCTGGGCGGGACAGGGGATTGTACGAAACGCAGACACCAGGTCCGCCCCTTCGGCAGGTGCTACCTATCCCGTGGAATTGTATGTTGTGGCTGCCCGGGTTGATGATCTAAAACCCGGTGTTTATCATTATGATCAGCGTGAACATAGTCTGAATATTGTGAAAAAAGGGAAGTTTTCCAAACCGCTTAAGCAGGCGGCTCTTGGCCAGGATTCAATCGATTTTGCGCCTTTATGTATTGTTGTTACCGCTCAATTTTCCAGAACAGAACAGCGGTATGGAAGCAGGGCCAGGAGGTATGTGTTCATGGAAACAGGCCATGTAGGCCAGAATATTCAGCTGCAGGCCTGTACACTGGGCCTTGGCAGTGTTGTCATCGGAGCGTTCAGGGACGAGGAAGTCCAGGAAGTACTGGGCATTGCAGAAGAAGCCGTGTATGTTATACCCGTGGGGAGGCCAGAATAAACAGTGGGTATACAGGTGAATGATACCGGGCTCAATATGCAGACACGGCGCCAGTTTCTTAACCTGACTGCAATGGCACCTCTTGTGCCTTCGGTTTTAAAAAACCGCAAAGACAGGGGGAAAACATCCGCTGTAGCACGGTACTACAGAAAACTTGAAGGCAACAGGGTACAGTGTGACCTCTGTCCCTGGCACTGTGTTGTAAGCCCTGGAGAACGGGGGCACTGCCAGGTACGGGAGAACAGGCATGGTACCTATTATTCGCTGGTGTATGGCAGGATATCTGCATATCACAATGACCCGGTTGAGAAAAAACCATTCTTCCATTTTATGCCGGGCACATCGGCTTTTTCTATTGCCAGTGTCGGCTGCAATGTGGACTGTAAATTTTGTCAGAACTGGGAGATCGCACGCAGAAGCCTTGATGAAGTGCCTTTTGCTGCGTTTACACCCGATTATGTTGTACGCTATGCTGTTTCTGCCGGATCAAAGTCTATTGCATTTACATACAATGAACCTACGGTATCAACTGAATTTATGTACGATGTCGCTGATATCGCCCATGATAAGGGTATAGGGAATCTTGTTGTATCAAATGGATTTATCAATGAGAAACCGTTGAAAGATCTTTGCCGGAAAGTCGACGCATACAAGATCGATCTGAAATCCTTTGATGAATCATATTACCGGGATGTTGTACATGGACGGTTAAATCCTGTGCTTGATACGATTGTAAGGCTTCGCTCATATGGAATCTGGACTGAAATTGTGTATCTGGTTGTGCCGACTCTCAATGATGATCCTGAACGTATTAAAGCCATGGCTCAATGGCTGTACAAAGAAGCCGGTCCTGATGTTCCTGTGCATTTCAGCCGGTTTTATCCCCGCTACAGGCTGAGGAATCTTCCGCCGACACCGGTGTCTACTATTGAGACTTGTCAGAAGATAGCATTGGACGCAGGAATGCATTATGTGTATGTCGGGAATATCCCGGGAAACAGGGGAGAGCATACATATTGCCCCCAGTGCGGAAACAGAGTTATTGAACGTATCGGCTACACCGTGACCAGTATGAATTTGAAGAACGGCAGGTGCGGTACATGCGGCCATGAGATTCCCGGAAGGTGGGAGGATTATAATGAATCATAAGAGAGCATCTGTTTTTCTGTGTATATGTGCAGGTGTGCTGGCTGCGCTTCAGACATGCACGGGCCAGAATAACGATGTGCGCAAGGCTGTAAGAGCAGGACAGTTTTATCCGGCGGATCCCTATGAACTTTCAGAGACAATAAAAAATTATCTCGATGCTGCCGAGATAGTAAATATCAATGGCGTGGTGGAAGGCATGTTTGTCCCCCATGCCGGATATGAGTTTTCAGGGAGGGTTGCAGCAAGCGGTTTCCGGCAGATCGAAGGCAGTTCTTATGACCTGGTTGTTATTATAGGAACCGCGCATTATAAAGGGATATCAGGCGCTGCTGTGGGTGACTGGCAGGCATTTGAAACGCCTCTCGGCAATGTACAAGTTGATACTGCTTCAGCCAGAGCTATTGCGAAAGAAAACAAAATTGTGGAAATAGACCGGAAGGCGCACCTGTATGAACACTCCATAGAGGTGCAGCTGCCATTTCTGAAAACTGTCCTGCCCGAAGTGCCTATCGTACCTGTTGTTGTGGGCAGGGTTTCATATGGCGATGCCCGGAATATTGCCAGGGCGATTTTGAAGCATACAAGAGGCAGGAAAGTTTTGTATATTGCCAGCTCGGACATGTCTCACTATCCTGATTACCGAAACGCGTATGAAGTGGATCTGAAAATGCTGGATGAGATACGGAAGGCTGATCCTAAAGGTGTTATCCGGCTGAATAATGAATTGATGAGAAAAGGCATTCCAAACCTTGAATGCACCATGTGCGGTTTGAGCGCTGTTGTGACATTGATCATCATTGCCAATGATATCCATGCAGACAATGTCCATATGCTGCCCTATATGAATTCAGGAGACCTTACCGGCGAAAGGAACAGAGTGGTCGGTTATGGATCGGCCATATTCTACAACGAAATAAAAAAGCCGGCAAAAGAAATAAACAGTTCCGGCCCCGGGGCCGAAGGGAGGACAATGGAAGAAGGAATATCCTTCACCAATGAGGAGAAAAAAACTCTGTTCAAGATTGCCAGAAAAAGCATTAAAGCAGCACTGGAAAAACAAAGCATACCGCAGTTCGATATTTCCGATGAACATCTGACTCTGAAGCGGGGAGTGTTTGTCACACTTACAAATCATGGAAGACTGCGGGGCTGTATCGGTCATTTTGGCGCTGATATGGAGCTGTGGGAAATTGTTTCTAAAATAGCAGTAGCTGCTGCGACGCAGGATTACCGTTTCGCGTATGACCCTGTTACAGCCGAAGAAATGGCAGATATCGATATAAAAATATCCATACTTTCGCCTCTTAGGAAGATTGACAGCATTGATGAAATTGAAGTCGGCACGCATGGTATCTGGATAAAACAGGGAATGCAGAGCGGCACTTATCTGCCGGAAGTAGCAACGGAAATGGGATGGAACCGCGATGAATTTCTGCGTCACTGTGCTGTGGAGAAAGCCGGCCTGAATCCAAATACATGGCAGGATGATGCAGAAATATATATTTACTCGTCACAGGTGCTCTCAGAGAATAAATTTTGAAATGAGCCGGAAAAAGGATTTGGAATTTATCGTTAGATGGATTATATTTTAAACATGATTTTTAGTGAAACCATACGGAGGATATAAAATGAATATTGATATCAATGAGAATGATGGCATTGTAATAATTACTGTTAAAGGTAATTTGATGGGTGGCCAGGAAACTCTGGATGTTCATGAAAAAGTGAAAGAACTTACTGAGGCCGGTAAGAAAAAATTTGTAATCGATCTTTCCAAAGTCAAGTGGATGAACAGTTCAGGCCTGGGAACTATGATGGGCTGCCTGACTTCCATTAAGAACGCATCGGGTGAGCTGAAGATCTGCGGCGTTACCGAGAAAGTAAAAAGCCTCTTTATGATAACAAAATTGATAACACTCTTTGAAGCGCATGACTCAGTAGAAGACGCAGTCAATTCGTTTTAATGAACTGGTTTATTTTTTAAGCATTGCAAACAATCGAGGGCAGCTGTATGCTGCCCTTTTTTTGTGTCCGAAGAATATACTTTGTAATTGACAATATTGTAACTTTTTTTTATTTTAGAGTTTATGTGCCCTAGTAAACAGAACAGCAGCCTTGATGCGCCGCATCTGCTGATGAAAGAGCTGGCAGAGTTTAGAAAGGCGTATCAAAAAATTCTTACCGATACCGACCCCCGAATCAAGGAAGTCCTTACTTTTCTGAAGGGTGACTGCGGCAAGGGCCTGAGGCCGGTGCTGTTTTTTCTCAGCCAGGGACTCCTTAAAAGGCCGGCTGTTAATAGTGCGCCCATTGCCGGCCTGCTTGAGCTGCTCCATACAGCGACGATTATTCATGATGATATTGTCGATAACGGAGAAACCCGGCGGGGCAGAAAAGCTGCCCATACGATATGGCCGGGTAAAAGTTCAATACTATTGGGAGACTATCTTTTTGCGAGAGTGTTCAGCCTTTGTGTTGAATCAGAGTGGCCCCAGGTTCTGCCGGTTATATCTGATGTAGTACAGCGGATGGCCCGGGGTGAACTTATTGAATCTCTTAAAGAGGGAGTCTCTATCCCCTCGGAGAGCCAGTATTTTTCAATTATAGAACATAAAACAGGCGCGCTGTTTGAAGCAAGCTGTGTATTGGGGGGTATAGTAGGCGGCGGAAGCACCAGGCAGATTAGTCTGCTGAAAGAACTGGGAGGGTGTTTCGGCTCTATGTTTCAGATCCAGGATGATATCCTCGATTACACAGGGAATGAAACAGTTACGGGCAAACAGGTTCGTAAAGACCTGTTCAACAAGTCGATAACACTTCCGTTTATCTATGTGTATGAACGCCTCAGCATTGAAGAGCAGGAACAGTATATTGCCAGCCTGCAGAGCCGCAGGTCCAGGGATATTCATGCCCTGTATGACAGCATTATTGACCGGGGAGGTGTTTCCATGGCCAGGCACAAGGCATTGGTGATAAAAAATGAGGCTGAAGCGCTGCTGGAGCAATTTGAAGACAATCCCTATAAAAAGTTTTTTATGGATATTCTGGAAGATACTACAATGAGGAACTCATGAGACAAAGAAGAGCCATTTTATTTTTTGTTCTGGTGGTGCCGGCTGTTCTTTGCACGTGCGCAAGGGTCCGGTTCCCGGTCGAAGAGACAAAGATTATTATGGATACACTGGTGAGGGTGTCGGTATACAGGGCACCTGGCAACAGGGCATCAGTGCGGAATACTATAGACCGGACCTTTGAAATGATGAAGGGGCTTGAACAATCGCTTTCAGCCCATATCAGCGGAAGCGATATTTCCAGGATCAATGAAGAGGCCGGTATAAAACAGGTGGCTGTCAATGCACCGGCAATTAAAGTACTGTCAGAATCCATCGTGTTATCTCAAATGACCGATGGATTTTTTGATGTTACTGTGGGCTCGGTAAAAAACCTTTGGCATTTTGATGATCCCGAGCCGGCTGTGCCGTCCATAGAAGAAGTTATGGAAATGCTCGGCCGTGTAGACTACACCAATATAAAGGTTGAAGACAGTACTGCAGCACTGACAGAGAAGGGTATGTATATTGACCTGGGAGGTGTTGCCAAGGGGTATATTATTGATTCGGCTGTGGATTTTCTCAAACAGCAGGGTGTTTCAGCAGGCATTGTCGATGCAGGAGGCGATCTGAGGATATTCGGTACAAACCCCCGTGCCGAATTCTGGAAAATCGGGCTGCTTCACCCCCGGAACAAACAGGGTATTGCCGGAGTCATCTTGACCAAGGAGGCTGCCATCGCAACATCGGGTGATTATCAGCGGTTTTTTTTCGCTGACTCTGTCAGGTATCACCATATCCTCGATCCCCGTACAGGTTTCCCTGCCAGAGGGTGTATAAGTGTTACAATTCAGACAGATTCAGGATTATATGCCGATGCTCTGGCAACAGCTGTCTTTGTCATGGGGCCTGTAAAAGGATTTGATTTTATTCAGTCCCGTAAGAATGTAGAGGGGATTATTATGTATGAGGAACACGGTGCTGTTAAGACACTGGTTTCCGATGGATTGACAAACAATTATCATGGTATAGAAACAGGGAGGAAGTAATGGCCCGTGTACTGGTTACCGGCGGTGCCGGATTTTTAGGCTCACATTTGTGTGATTATCTGATAGGAAAAGGGCATGAAGTTATTGCTATGGACAATCTGATTACCGGTTCCATCGATAATATCGCACATATCCAGAACGATTCATTTTTATTTATCAAGCATGATGTTACCAATTATATTTATATTGACGGGCCTGTAGACTATATTCTGCATTTTGCATCACCGGCCAGTCCGAGGGATTATCTTGAATTCCCCATTCAGACACTGAAAGTCGGTTCGCTTGGTACCCATAAGGCATTGGGCCTGGCTCTTGAAAAGAATGCGACCTTTCTTCTGGCATCGACATCGGAAGTGTATGGAGACCCGCAGATACACCCCCAGCCTGAAGATTACTGGGGAAACGTAAATCCAGTGGGGCCGAGAGGTGTGTACGATGAGGCCAAGCGTTTTGCCGAAGCCCTGGTTATGGCCTATCACCGGTTTCATGGTGTCAATACAAGAATTGTCAGGATATTCAATACCTACGGCCCCAGGATGCGCCCGGAAGACGGCAGAGCCATTCCTACCATGGTTCCGCAGGCACTGCGTGGAGAGCCCCTGACAGTATTCGGTGACGGAAGCCAGACCAGAAGTTTCTGTTATGTGAGCGACCTTGTCGAAGGCATTTACCGGCTGCTTCTTTCTGATATTCATACACCAGTGAACATCGGAAATCCTGATGAACGCAGTATCCTGGATCTGGCGGAAAACATTATTGACCTTACAGGAAGTAAAAGCAGTATTACACATAAAGATCTGCCTGTTAATGACCCTAAAGTCAGGCAGCCGGACTTGACCAGGGCTTCCACCTATTTGGAATGGGCGCCTGAAGTACAATTCCGGGAGGGGCTTGAAAAAACCATTGAATGGTTTAAAAGCAGGATAGGAGCAGGTGGCAATTATTAGCACAGAAGAGATGGAGCGGCTCCTGGTTATCAGGCTCAGCGCTTTAGGTGATGTTGTGCTTACAACGCCCTTTATCCGAATGCTCCATTCGAAATTTCCAAAGGCACGCATTGATTATGTGGTAAAGAAGAGACTGGCGCCTCTGGTACGGAACAATCCACACATTGATGCTGTGCATGAACTGCGCAGCGGGGACAGGCCTTTCTGGTCACTAGTAAAGACCATCCGGAAAATGGAGTATTCGGCAGTATTCGATCTGCAGCAGAGTACACGGAGCAGAATCATGGCTGCCTGTTCAGGAGCCCGAATTAAAGCAGGGTACAACACGAGACGGCTCAATCGATTCATGCTTGTCAGGTTTAAAAAGAATATATACAAGAATTCTGTACCTGTACCGCTGCGATTTCTCGAAGCCCTGGAGCCTTTCGGTTATGAAGATGACGGCAGGGGGTGTGAACTTTTTGTGGCCGATTCTGCCCGCGTTCAGGCAAAGAAACTGCTCAATAAGAAAACAGGAGACAAGGGTTTCGGCAAGTTTGTTGCCCTGGCACCGGGCGCAGGCCGGCGAACCAAGCAGTGGCATGCACAGGGTTTTGCAGAAACAGGAAAATATTTTCTTTCAAAAGGATACAGTATTATATTACTGGGCGGGACAGATGATACCAGTGTATGTGCCGACGTGCTGGACCGTATCGGGCATGGGGCCTTTTCTCTGTGCGGCATGACAAGTATTATGGAGACAGCCGCGGTCCTCTCAATGAGCAGGTTACTGGTGGCAAATGATACTGGTGTGATGCACATGGCCGGCTCAGTGAATACACCGGTTGTGGCGGTGTTCGGCCCTACAAGTGCAGAATTGGGGTTTTTCCCATTCCGGTCGGTTTCCCGGGTGGTGGAAATTCCCCTTGATTGCAGGCCTTGTTCATTTCACGGGACTGATACCTGCCCTCGGGGGCATTTTAACTGTATGAATCAGATAAGCTCCGGCATGGTTATACACGCTTCGGAACAGTTACTGGAAAGTGGATCTATATGAAACGGTTGAGATTTTTGATTTATAATGGAATAGCCCTGCCTGTTATGTGGTTTCTTTTTCACACATACAGCATCTGGAATAAAAAAATCAGAAACGGTTTGAAGGACCGGCGGGGGCTCATGTCACGATTGGGGGAGCAATTAACCCTATACGACGGACACGGCCCGAGATTCTGGATCCATAACAGCTCTATGGGTGAATTTGAACAGGCCAAGCCCATCATAAAACAGCTGAGGAAAGAATTCCCTCGATGTTTTATTCTAGTAACGTTTTTCTCTCCGTCGGGTTACCAGAATACAAAAGAGTATGAGTACGCAGATATCCTTACATATATACCATTTGACACATTTCACAATGCCAGGAATTTTATTGACCTTGCAAAGCCCGATATGGCCGTTATGATAAAATATGATTTATGGCCGAATCATCTCTGGTACTGTTTTGAGAAAAAAGTGCCGGTGCTGTTGGTAAATGCTTCAGTGCGCCCTGCAGTGCTTAAGAACCGGGGGCCGATGAAGCGGTTTTTCCTGCCCATATATAACAATTTTACATCTATTTTGACTATCTCAAAAGAAGCAAAAGATTATATGGACGGAATACTTAAACATTCACGCCGGATTCAGGTTACAGGAGATACGCGGTACGATCAGGTGCTGAACCGAGCCGAATCGGCTGCTGACGATGTGCACTGGTTAGAGGCTGTTGCCGGAAACAAACCCTGTCTTGTTGCAGGTTCGACATGGCCGGGAGATGAACGCCGTCTCGTTCCGGGAATCCGCCGGGCTTTTGACCAGGGTATACATTTCAAGGTCATTATTGTACCTCATGAACCCACTGAAGAGCATGTTGGAAAACTGGAATTATTACTTGACGAGCACAAGCTGACACATACCAGGTTTTCTGAACTTCATGAAAGCAGCACTGCTGAGGAAAATGTACTGATTGTCGATACTGTTGGTATTCTTGCCAGCCTCTATTCCCTTGCTGATATCACCTATGTCGGAGGCGGGTTTTCAACAGGCGTGCACAGTGTACTGGAACCGGCAGCATTCGGGAAACCAGTGCTTTTCGGCCCCAAACATTACAACTCTCATGAAGCGATTGAGCTTACAGCCAACGGGGGAGGTGTGGAAGTGAAAACAGATATGGACATTTATGACTATTTTGCCAGGGTGTTTGCTGACCGCAAGACATTGTTACAATCAGGAGAAAGGGCCGGTATCCTTGTGCATGAGAACCGGGGTGCTACCAAGCGTATTGTACAACATATAAAAGACTGCCTGCCTGATCATGCTTGATGTAAAGAACATAGCATTTTCATATTCCAGCCATTCCGACCGGACAGATTTTGAGATGCGGGATATCTCTTTTTCTTTGGAAAAGGGTGAGAAAGTAGCGCTTATGGGCGCAAACGGCTCAGGAAAGACAACATTGATACGCTGCCTTAACGGCCTGCTGAAGCCTTTATCAGGCAGCGTTGCAGCTGATGGGATTTTGCTGACTTTCCCAGGGACACTGTATGAGATACGGCGGCTGGTAGGCATGGTATTTCAGAATCCCGACAATCAGATCGTCGCTACCAGTGTCGAACGGGAGCTGGCTTTCGGCCTGGAGAATATCGGCCTGCCGAGAGAAGACATGGAAGAACGCATAGAACAGGCAATACAGAAATTTCACCTGGAAGAACTGCGCAAACGGCCGCCCCACCTATTGTCGGGAGGTGAGAGGCAGAGGCTGGCCATTGCTTCTGTATGGGTTATGAAACCCGGTTATTTAATACTGGATGAACCTACATCGCTCCTGGACCCCCGGGGCAGAGAAGAGGTCCTGGCAATAATAGATGACCAGGCTGAAAAAGGGAATATGGGCGTTCTTCTAGTGACACAGTTTCCTCTTGAAGCTATGCGCTGTGACAGGCTGATGATTATGAAGGAAGGGCGTCTGGTCATGACCGGATCTCCTGATGTTGTTTTTTCAAGTGTTTCCAGGGTCAGGTCGGCAGGACTCGATATTCCTGCGACTATTGAGCTTGACAGATACATAAACGGACTAGTACATGAACATAACCGTTAAAGGACTGTGTTTTGCATACAAATCGGCAGTGACACAGGAGAAACAGGCCCTGGAGCAGATATCGGCAGATATTGAAGCCGGCTCAATAACCGCTGTGGTTGGAGCGGCCGGTTCAGGGAAAACGACTCTGATTCAGCATTTTAACGGCCTGCTTGAACCTGGTTCCGGTTCGGTGCTGGTTGATGGTGTTGATATATTCGCCGATAGAGACGCTCTTGAAAAAGCGAGAAAGAATATAGGGATGGTGTTTCAGTTTCCCGAGTATCAGTTTTTTGAAGAGAGTGTGTTCAGTGAGATCGCGTTCGGGCCGAGGAACATGCTTTTTCCCGAGTCTGGTGTGACAGGAAGAGTGAAGCGCTCCCTCGAGATGGTGGGCATGAACTTTGAAAAATTCAAGGACCGTTCTCCCTTTGTACTGAGCGGAGGTGAAAAAAGGAGGGTAGCCATTGCAAGTATCCTGGCCATGGAGCCCCGGATCCTTGTTATGGATGAGCCTACTGTGGGGCTTGACCCTGTTTCGGCACGGACAGTGGAACAGATAATGCTGAATTACTGTAACGATGGTAAAACAGTTGTCTTTGTGTCACATAATATGGACCTTGTGAGCCGCATTGCTCATAAGGTGATCGTGCTCAGCAACGGGGAAAAAATGTATGAGGGATCAAAGCATATGCTGTTCAGTAATGAGTCTCTTGTCAACGAGGCGGGGCTGATACTGCCGGAAGTGTACTCGTATATGAAACAGCTGAAGCAGAAGGGCTGGGATGTGAACACAGACATCTACAAAATTGATGATGCGAAACATGAGATACACAGGTTTCTGTCGAAGAATAGGACACAGAATTTATAATTGCGGTATCGTATCAGGTATATAATTGAAATAATTTAACAGACGAGGAGGTTTGGTATGAGAAATGTTGTCATGTTTGCCCTGATTGCAGCAATGCAGTGTATGTTTTTTGCGGCGGCTGTTTCAGCCACGGGCGAAGAAACGAGGCCATTTTCTATTCACGATATGCTGGCTATGGACAGGATATCAGACGTTCAGGTATCTCCCGACGGTATGAAAGCTGTGTTTGTGCTGCGGAAAACAGACCTGGATGCAAACAGGGGCCGGACCGATCTGTGGGTTGTGAATACTGACGGAACAGGACTGATGCAGCTGACTACTGATACAGCCTCTGATTACAATCCGAGATGGTCAAGCTGCGGCGCTAAAGTATGGTTTATTTCAACCCGGTCAGGAAGTCCCCAGGTGTGGTCTATTGCTTTGGGCGGAGGTGAAGCGGTTCAGGTTACAGACCTGCCGCTCGGTGTCGGCAATCTTGTTGTACCGCCCGTGCCAGGATCAATCGCATTCACTCTTGACGTATTCCCTGATAAAGCCTGTCCGGAATGCACAAAAAAAGTCCTTGATGCCAGAGACAATGCCAAGACAACAGGCGTACTTTTTGAACAGGTATTTATCCGGCATTGGGATACCTGGGAGGACGGAAGATTCTCTCACATCTTTGTATATAATACAGATACTGACAAGGTTGCAGGTCTGGTCGACATTATGGACGGTATGAGTGCTAACTCCCCGTCCAAGCCTTTCGGTGGACCTGAAGAGATAACCTATACACCTGACGGAAAAGGTATTGTATTTACTGCCAAAGATGAGGGTAAAAAGGCTCCCTGGTCAACTGACTATAATCTCTATTACGCACCTGCAGACGGATCAGAAAAACCGGAATGTATTACCAGTGAAAACAAGGCATGGGATACAGCGCCTGCGTTCAGCAATGACGGAAAGACACTGGCATACCTGGCAATGAGCAGACCGGGATATGAGTCGGACAAATATGATATTGTGCTGAAAGAATGGCCTGATGGAAAAGAGACCAGGCTGACTGCTGACTGGGACCGCTCTGTATCGTCATTCTGCTGGTCAAAAGACAGTAAAACCATATACGCCACTGCAGGGAACCTCGGACAGCGCTCTCTGTTCGCTATTAACGTAAAAACAGGTAAGGCAAAGGTTGTTGTGCGTGACGGTACAATTACATCACCCAATGTGACAAAGAACCGGCTGGTATTCGGTATGGATAATCTGAAATCACCGGTAGAGATCTATTCAGCGCGCCTTGACGGCTCGCATATGAGAAAGATTACCGATATCAACGGTAAAAAGGTACAACGGGCCCGTATGGGTGATTATGAGCAGATGACATTCAAGGGATGGAACGATGAGACAGTTTATATCTACATAGTAAAACCCGTTGATTTTGATCCGGACAAGAAGTATCCTGTGGCATTTCTTATTCATGGCGGACCCCAGGGGTCATTTGGAAACCATTTCCATTACCGCTGGAATCCTCAGGCATACGCCGGAGCAGGATATGCTGCAGTAATGGTTGATTTCCACGGATCAACAGGATACGGACAGAAATTCACTGATTCCATCGGTGGAGACTGGGGAGGAAAGCCCCTTGTTGACCTGCAGAAAGGCCTTGCAGCAGCACTGGAAAAATATGAGTGGATGGATGGAGAAAATGTAGGGGCCCTGGGCGCATCATTCGGGGGATTCATGATCAACTGGATAGAAGGAAACTGGCCTGACAGATTCAAGTGCCTGGTTAACCACGACGGAAATCTTGATGAGCTGTTTGCGTACTATGCAACCGAGGAGCTGTGGTTCCCCGAGTGGGATCACCGCGGCACGCCATGGGACAATCCTGAAGGATACGAGAAGTTCAATCCTGTCAATTATGTGAAGAACTGGAAAACACCGATGCTTGTTATTCACGGCGCCCTTGATTTCCGCGTGGTTGTTGACCAGGGAATTGCGACGTTTAACGCTTTGCAGCGGCGTGGTATACCGAGCAAGTTTTTATATTTCCCCGATGAGAACCACTGGGTGCTTCAGCCCCATAATTCAATCCAGTGGCATACGACCGTACTTGACTGGCTCGATGAGTGGTGTAAGTAGTATTGGAAAACCGGCGGCGGAAACACTGGTTTCCGCCGCATTTTCAACAAGGATTATTCGTGTACTGTTATTGGCGCTCTTATGGACGTAAAATAATAATTCTGGCTGCATGGGCTGCATGCGCGGCAGCCATATCGTGCGGCAGGAAAGAAAGCAGAGAACTGTTCAACGGAAGAAACCTGGACCGGTGGAAGCATGTTGGGGAAGGGGCTTTTTCAGTTGAGAACGGAATGCTGAAGACTGTCGGAGGCATGGGCCTGCTGTGGTATGAGAAGGAAAAGTTTGAAAACTGCACGATACATATTGAGTATAAAACCGCTCATGGCAGTGACAACAGCGGAGTGTTTATACGTATTCCGGAAGAACCGCAAGACCCGTGGGCTGCAGTACATACCGGGTATGAAATCCAGATAGATGATTCAGGAGATGAACGGCACTGTACCGGAACAATCTATTCCATAACCCAAGCCATGAAAAGGCCGGGTGTTCCAAAAAAGTGGAATATCATGGATATTGAACTGGACGGCAACAGAACAAGAGTATGGGTAAACGGAACTATGGTAACCTGTTTTAAAGAAGGTGATGAAGTCCCTCCAAGGAAACATGAGTGGGAGCCTGAACGGGGTAAACGCCCGGAAAAGGGATATATCGGAATTCAGAATCACCAGCCGGAAGATACGGTGTTTTTCAGGAAAATAGCTGTTTTTTACAGGACAAAAAGTTGGTGAAAACGTGAAATGAGTTTTTTTAAGTGAATTTGGGAACGTTTGCATTGAGGAGTGTGCCATGACATTAGGAACATTAATAAAGACATCGGCGTTATATGTTCTCTGCGCTTTTGCCTGTACAGTAAACGGACAGACAGATAGCAGCGGCTTGACTACTGAACTGAAAGTACACAATGGAAGGCCTGTGCTTTTCATTAACAGTAAACCCCATGACGGGCTCTTCTGTTCGGTTCAGTCCGATTATATGCAGAATTTTATTGACGCGGGGTTTGATATATTTGATACTCATCCCGGGGCTCCTCACGGGTGGAAGGGAGATAACGTATATGATTATACAGAAACCGATGCGTATATCGATGCCTACCTGAAGCAGAAACCCGATGCTAGACTTATTTTGCGGTTCTGGTTCGGGTATCCCAGAAATTTCTGGTGGGCAAAGAAATATCCTGAGCACAGGAGTGTGCCGCATCAGCGGGACAAGGGAAGGATGATGCCCTCATTCGCGTCAATGAAATGGCGCAGAGAAGCGGGCGAAGCTCTCAGGAGGGTCATTGCTCATTGTGAAGAAAAATACGGTAATAATATCGTTGCCTATGTTCCGGGAGGAGGGAGCTGCGGCGAGTGGTTCCAGTGGCACACATTTACAGAGGATCCTGACCGGTTCGAAAAGGGCTATGAAATGGGCGATTACAGCGAACCGATGCGGAGAAGCTACAGAAAATTTGTCCGGGATAAATATGTGTCGATAAAACGATTAAATGATGTCTACAATGAAACATACTCTTCGTTTGATGAACTGGCTATACCGGATGTTGCTTCACGGCTCAATGCACAGGCCGGCAATCTGCGTTCAGTAAAACAGGAACAGGCAGTCATCGATTATTATGAAGTGCTTAACCGTGAAGTCGCGGAAACGCTTATATATTTTGCTAAAATGGCAAAAAAAGGATGCAGCAGGGAAAAAGTGATTATGGTTTTTTTCGGGTACCACTGGCTGGAACAGCCCAGGGGAGGTGTAACTTTATCACGCAGCGGGCATGTGCATCTTGATGAAGTCCTTACCTCGCCCGATGTAGATTATGTGGTCGGCCCGTACCACTACAGTTTCCGGCAGCTGGAAGGGGTGATGTCGGGGCAAAGCCTGCCTGCAAGTGTACTATTGCGCCGCAAACAGTATGTGCAGGAGATTGACTGTTCGACTTTTTTGAAGCCAAGCTGGCCTTGTGAAGATCATCATGTGCCTGGTAATGCAAAAGAAAGCGGTGCCATACTCCGCAGGGACCTGACAAAAACCCTTATGGAAGGCGCATCATTATGGTATATGGATCTGTTCCGCGGCATGTATGACAGTCCTGAAATGGTACAAGAATTGAAAGCAACACTCGATGCAGGCAGGGCGAATTATTTCAAAGCGGGATACAATAACCGCCAGGTTGCAGTAGTGCTTTCATCAAGGGATGCTTTTTATTATCGCGAAAATGATCCTCTCAGGGCAGCACTGCTCCCTCAGTTCAAGCAGTTTCAGCTGGAACGCATGGGCCTGGGATACGATGATATTATGCTGGAGAATCTTAAATATCTCGACACCGAAGAAACAGCCGGGTACCGTTTCTGGATATTCCCGAGTTTCGTGCATATGACTGCTGAAGAGGAAACTTTGATTCGAAAACACGCTATGCGGAATAATAATTATATTCTGTGGGTGTATGGGCCCGGAGCTGTGTCTGAGAACGGGATTGACACAGACCGCATGCGGGATATCACTGGATTTGATTTCGGGTATACCATGGAAGCTGGTGAACTGGCAGTACGTGTAGAACCGGGAAAACATCCCATTATTGCGGGGCGTCAGTCTCCGATTGTGTTCGGAACCTACGGGGAACCCTCTCCCGATGAAATACGCTACCACTCATCACTGCGGCATTATCCGGGTTCAGATACGGGCTTTTCTGTTACGCCGAGGTTTTTTATAACCGCATCAGACAGAGTACTCGGCAGAATGCCTGATATTGACGGCAATCCTGCAGGGTTGTGCCTGAAACAGATGGATGACTGGGTTTCAGTGTACAGCGCCGCTCCCATGGTGCCCCGCCACATACTCCGCAACATTGCAGGCGCTGCGCAGTGTCATGTGTATACTGATTTTCCCGGGCAGACTTGTCAGAGCAAAGGGTATGTGGGATTCTTCGCTCATGAAACCGGTGATTGTACGATCCGGTTTCCATATGACTGCAATGTAATTGATGTGTTTGCCGGCACGGAAATAGCCAGAAATGTATCAGAGATCACCCTGCCTGTATCAATCAATGACGCGATTCTGCTTCATTTCGAGCCGGCTGAAAAATAAAAGCAGGCTTCGTTTACGATATTTGATTTATACATGATACCTTTTTCATATGGAAAAGCGGTTCTTCCGGTACGGTGTAGTTACCGGAGAACCGCTGCTTTTTTCCCGTTTATCAATACTGCATTATCGGTTTTCAATTGACTTTAATATACACGTATTGTATCTTTTTTTAAAAAACCGGGGCTGGTATGCGCTATTGTTCAGTATTGTGTATATTCATCATTTCATGTTCGCCTGTTTCCCACCAGTCAGACGCGCCTGCTGAACCTCCGGGAATTGCCATTGCTTCACGGGCTGTTAAAATTGAACAGCTTGTAGGTGATTTTGACAGGGAGAGAAATGAGCCCGTCCCGAATTTGACCCAAACACAGTACGGCCTTGTATCTACAGACCTGGGTGTGCCTTTTGATCACAACGGCAGGACCTTCATACTTTTCGGAGACAGTTTCGGAGGCCTGGCCCCTGATGATGACGCTATTGCATGGACCCGGGATACCGATCCAGGTGACGGGCTTTCACTTACTTTCATTCACAACCCTGATAACAGGTACCGGGCTGTAGCCATCCCTGGAATAAGCCAGGGAGCGTTTGAAGTACCGGTAGAAGGCGTCAGTGTTGATGATATTATGTATGTCTATCATACCACGGATTACGACCAGTCTGCGCAAATCATGGGCCGGACAGTTCTTGCCCGCTCATATGACAATGGATGTTCATTTGAGTATGTGACAGATATTTCCAGTAACAGGCTGATCAATGTATCCATCGTTGAGCATGAACTTGAGCAGGTGTCAGGGTATCCGGTGAATGATCAGCAGGGCCTTGTGCTGTTCAGTACCGGCCCATACAGAAAAAGCCGTGTGTTTCTTGCCTGCCAGCGGTCAAGCGCTATTGAGTATCCCGATTCGATTTATTTTTTATCAGGAACAGACAGCCGCGGCAATCCTGTGTGGACCAGGCAGGAACAGAGTGCAGCACCAGTGTTCAGTCAGACGAACATAGGAGAGCTGTCAGCCGCATTTTACAGTTCATTCGGATTGTGGATTCTGCTGTATAACCATGATAATCCAAGAGGTATAACAGTACGGGCTGCAAGAAGACCGTGGGGGCCCTGGTCTGATGGACAGATTATATTTGAGCCCTGGCAGGATAAGGGGTACGGCCATTTTATGCACACAAGCTGGGATTTCGCGAAACAGGACAGTGTACACGACCCCGGAAGGGAGAATGAGTGGGGCGGTGAATACGGACCGTATCAATTTGAACATCTTGCTTCAGACACTGAAAACCGACTCGTGCTGTATTTTACCATGTCTACATGGAATCCCTATACCGTTGTTTTGATGAAAGCAGTACTGGATAAGAACAGCTGAATATTCTATCTCCGGAAATGTAAATCCATAATTCTCGGCCCGCAGACCGGGCTATGTATCAATAGATCCGTACCGAACCGTTTATTGACGAAAATGTCATGTGAGCCGCGCATATGTCAGTGACATGAACAAACCTGACAGGAAACCGGGAGGACCTGCAATGAAGCGTACTATAACGCAAATCGGAATAATCTATTCACCCTATGCGGAAAAACAGGACTGTCCAATTCAGGGGGCATTTGCGCCCGAAAGCCGGGGGCGGGTGGAAGTGTATCCGGCTTTTGTTAAGGCCCTTGCAACTATTGACACCTTTTCACATATTATCCTGATCTATCTGTTCGACAGGGCGGGGGCTGTTGAACTGAGCCGTCCAACGTTTCTTGATGAGGAGCCCCACGGTGTATTCGCCTCGCGCCATCCATGCAGGCCAAACGGAATAGGGATGTCCATTGTCCGGCTGGACAGTGTACAGGGATGTGTGCTCCACGTATCGGAGATTGATGTGCTTGACAGGACACCTCTGATTGATATAAAGCCCTATGTTCCCAAGTTCGATTTCCGCGCTGATGCATCCAATGGCTGGACAGATAATAAAGACACTGTTACCAAGCCGCCGGGACGCGAATAGCAGCCGGAGTTTGGATCTGTGTACACATGATAAGCGGCAAAAAGTCCTTGCATTTAAATGTTATTCTCCTTACACTATAGAAATAAATTTCCCCTTTAATCCGATCCGGCGAGATCTGAAAGGGGAGTGTGAGACTGCAGAGAAACACCTCCCTGACTGATAAGCCGGGGAGGTTTTTTTCTGCACTTAACTATTGAGGCGTTTATGAAAGTAAAAGCTGAAATAATGGACAGCAATGCAATCAAGCGTACATTGATGCGGGTGACGCATGAAATATGCGAGCGTCACAAGGGAGCGGAGAACCTGGTAATCATCGGCATACGCAACCGCGGAGACATCCTTGCCCGAAGGATAAAGGAGAATATCCTGAAAATCGAGGGCACCAAAGTGCCGCTGGGGGTGCTGGATATTACATTGTACCGCGATGATTTCCGTCTTTTTTCGGAACGGCCTGTAGTTCAGGAAACAGATATCGATTTTGATCTTACCGAGCGGCAGGTTATACTGGTGGATGATGTGCTTTATACAGGAAGAACTGTCAGATGCGCGTTGGACGCGGTGATAGATTTTGGAAGGCCTTCAATGATAGAACTGGCTGTGCTTGTAGACCGCGGGCACAGAGAACTGCCCATAAAAGCAGATTATGTGGGGAAAAATGTTCCGACTTCAAAAAAGGAACAGGTCCAGGTGAAAATCAAGGATACTGATGGCGAAGACTCAGTTCTTCTCATTGAACCGTAACAGGGTAAGGAGAAAGCATGCAATTACAAAGCAGACACTTGCTGGGGCTTGACGGGGTTTCAAAGGAAGATATCACACTGATTCTGGATACAGCAGAGTCATTCAAGAATGTTTTGAAACGCGCAATTCCCAAGGTGCCCACATTGCGGGGTAAAACAGTTGTCAATCTTTTTTATGAACCTTCCACGCGAACAAGATTTTCCTTTGAACTTGCTGAGAAAAGGCTTTCTGCCGATTCCGTAAATTTTTCAAAATCAACATCGAGTATCTCAAAAGGTGAAGATTTAAAAGATACAATACGCAATATTGAAGCAATGCGGATAGATTTTGTAGTTATCCGTCATTCCTCTCCGGGAGCGGCGCATTTCCTCTCAACATGTGTAGACGCTTCCATAATCAACGCAGGCGACGGCCCTCATGAACATCCAACACAGGCCCTTTTGGACATGATGACCTTGCGCGAAAAAGCAGGTGATATTGCCGGTAAAAAAGTTGTTATTGTCGGAGATATCCTTCACAGCCGTGTGGCACGTTCTAATATTTACGGATTGAAAGCGCTGGGAGCTGATGTAGGTGTATGCGGCCCTTCAACACTGCTGCCTGTTTTTATAAAAGATATGGGTGTTACGGTGTATCCGCGCATCGAAGATGCCATTGCCGAGGCCGATGTGCTGAATATACTCCGTATCCAGCTCGAACGTCAGCGGGGAGGATTGTTCCCCAGCCTCAGAGAATACAGGTCTATGTTCGGAGTGACCATGGACCGGATCAGGCAGGCGCCGAAAGAACTTGTTATCATGCATCCCGGCCCCATCAACCGCGGTGTTGAGATCGATACTGATGTGGCTGATTCACGCCATTCTGTAATACTTGACCAAGTGACCAACGGTGTGGCAGTGAGAATGGCCGTACTCTATCTGTTGTCAGGAGGCAAAGGGAAATTTGAAGGAGAAGAAAATGAATAAAGAACATGTAACAGGAGCAGAGGAGCGCCCGGCTGTTCTTTTTAAAAACGCGCATCTTGTTGATCCGGCAGCAGGCCTTGATAAAAAAGCCGATATACTGGTTTCCGGCGGTGTGATTGATACCATCGGCTCTGTCATAGAATCGTCCTTTGACGGTTTGGTTATTGACTGTTCAGGCAAACACATTGTTCCCGGATTTTTTGATATGCATGTACATTTCAGGGAACCGGGATATGAAACAGCCGAGACACTTGAAAGCGGCATGCGGGCTGCAGTGGCCGGAGGCTTCACTGGTGTGGCTGTCATGCCTAACACAGACCCGGCATGCGATAACAGCGGACAGGTGAATTATATAAAGAAACGTACTGAAGATAAGGCAGTAGATGTATACCCCATCGGTGCTGTTACAAAAGGACGCAAGGGAGAAGAACTGACTGAAATGGCGGATATGAAAGAAGCGGGAGCCGTAGCGTTTTCCGATGACGGTGTGGCGGTCAAAAATGCCAAGATCATGCGGAATGCTATTGAGTACGCATCAATGATTGACACAGTTATTATAGACCATTGTGAAGATCCGCACCTTTCAGCTGATGGGGTAATGAATGAATCATTTGTCTCGACTACTTTGGGCATGAACGGAATACCGTCCATAAGCGAGGAAATTATTGTCGCCCGTGATATAGCTGTGGCTGAATATATTGGCAAGCCTGTTCATCTGGCACATATTTCCACGGCCCGTTCAGTTGAGATTATCCGCGACGCAAAGAAACGGGGCGTGAAAGTCACTGCTGAAACCTGCCCTCATTATCTGGTCCTTACAGAAAAAGAATTACTCTCTTTTAATACAAATATGAAGATGAACCCTCCGCTGCGGGGAGAAAAAGACAGAGATGCGCTGATTGCAGGGGTAAAAGACGGTACTATTGACGCTATTGTCACAGATCATGCGCCCCATGTCATTGATAAGAAGGAACAGGCCTTTAACGTGTCAGCCTTCGGGATAATCGGGCTTGAGACAGCCCTGGGTGTTCTCCTGACAAAAATGGTACATGAAGGTGAACTGACTTTGAAAGAATTGATCAGGCTGTATGCAATTAATCCACGATCCATACTTGGAATAAAGCAGGCGTGTATTGAAAAAGGGCAGAAGGCGAATATAACAATACTTGACATGGAAAAAGAATGGACCATTGACAAAGAGACGTTTTTGTCCCGTGCACGAAATACACCGTTTGACCAGTGGAAAGTTAAAGGTAAGGCTGTAGGTGTGTATAATAACAATAAATTACACTATCAGCCATAAAAATCTTGACATGTCTCTTGAAATTGCTTAAATTAATAAGCTTTATTTTAAAATAAACCAAAGGAGTTGTAAGTCGTGAGAACTGTTATCCCGAAAAAGGAAGATGTCGCATCAAAATGGTACCTGATAGATGCGCAAGACCAGGTTTTGGGAAGATTGGCAAGTCAGGTTGCCTATCTCTTGAGAGGAAAACACAAGGCCGAATTTACACCGCATATTGATGTGGGTGATCATGTTGTTGTTGTGAATGCAGAGAAAGTGTTGCTGACAGGTAATAAACTTACCCAGAAACAGTATACCCAGTATTCGGGCTATATGGGCGGTTTGCGTGTTGATGATGTTCAGGAAGTACTGAAGAAATATCCGGAGCGGGTCATTATGCATGCGGTCAAAGGCATGCTTCCCAAAAATTCTCTGGGAAGACAAATGCTTAAAAAACTGAGAGTGTACAAAGGGACTGAACACCCCCATGAAGCACAGAAACCGGAAGATTTACCCGATACATTGAGGAGGATATGAAAGAGACAGGTTATTACGCAACAGGTAGAAGAAAAGAGTCTGTTGCCAGAGTGTGGTTGACACCGGGCACCGGCAAGATCCGGGTAAACAAAAAGGCTCTGGACGAGTATTTTAAAAGACCGACTCTTGAGATGATTATTCATCAGCCGCTTGATGTAACAGAAAGTGCAGAGAAATATGATATTAATGCCTTTGTGAAAGGCGGCGGTTTGACCGGACAGGCCGGCGCAATGGTGCTTGGTATTGCACGGGCACTGATTCAGGCCGATGAAGAACTGAAGAAGCCGCTTCGGTCAAATGGATTCCTTACCAGGGACCCGCGTGAGAAAGAGCGTAAAAAGTACGGTCAGCCGGGTGCAAGGAAAAGATTCCAGTTCTCGAAGCGATAAATACATACATTTATTTTATTGGCAAAACCGAAAATACACACATTTCCTGATTCCTGAAAGGGTGCCGCGGCATAATGCCGCGGTTTTTCGGGAAAATGATGGAAATGTAAGGTTTAACCCGGAAAAGGAGAAAGTTAATGGCAGAAATCACTTTGCAGCAGCTCCTCATGTCTGGGGCCCATTTCGGCCATCTCACAAGAAGATGGAATCCGAAAATGAAGCCCTTTATTTTTATGGAGCGGAATGGTATTTACATCATCGACCTCAACAAAACCCTGGGTTGTCTTAAAACAGCCACTGATGAGATAAAGAAGATCGTCGGCAGGGGAGATAAACTGCTTTTTGTGGGAACCAAGAAGCAGGCAAAAGATATTGTACGGGTCGAAGTTGAACGCTGCGGCATGCCTTATGTCACTGACAGGTGGCTGGGCGGTATGCTGACCAACTTTACTACTATCAAGAAAAGCATCAAACATTTCAAGAATCTGGAAAAGATGTCTACCGACGGGACCTATGACAAGCTTACAAAAAAGGAAGTCCTCCAG
>Ga0272442_10003408_pt1 | contig 22328 bp, 19 predicted proteins | sample SSMForm2O_FD_200262 | JGI IMG/M metagenome (GOLD analysis project Ga0272442, IMG submission 200262) | Marine sediment archaeal communities from Little Sippewissett salt marsh, Falmouth, MA, United States - SSM-Form-2O | ecosystem: Environmental > Aquatic > Marine > Wetlands > Sediment ...
TCCTGCAACAGGAGGTATGCCGTGGGAGAACCTTTTGGCGGTTTGAAACGAACACACATGTGCAATGACCTGCGCGCCTCTGACATCGGTGCGGATGTCACCGTCATGGGCTGGGTGCACGGACGTCGCGACCTTGGCGGGTTGATATTTGTCGACGTGCGCGACCGCAGCGGCATTGTGCAGGTGGCCTTCAGCCCGGAGACGGACGCTGCCGCGCTTGAGAAGGCCCATAGCCTCAGGAACGAATACGTTATTGCGGCCAGGGGCAGGGTCGGACCACGGCCCGACGGCATGGAAAACAGCAGCATGGCGACCGGGCAGGTGGAAGTTACGGCCCGTGAGCTGTTTGTTCTGAATGAGGCCGATACACCGCCCTTTGAGATCAGCGATGACGTGAATGCTTCTGAAACCACGCGGCTGAAGTACCGCTATCTCGATCTGCGCCGTCCGGCTTTGCAGCGCACGTTCATGGTCCGGCACCGCATGTATCAGATTATTCGGTCCTGCCTGGTTGAGAACGGTTTCATGGAGTTTGAGACCCCCATTCTGACCAAAAGCACTCCCGAGGGCGCACGCGATTATCTGGTTCCCAGCCGCATTGAGCGGGGCTGTTTTTACGCCCTTCCCCAGTCTCCACAGCTTTTCAAGCAGATCCTTATGATCGCGGGTTTTGACCGTTATTTTCAGATCGTGAAGTGCTTTCGTGACGAGGACCTGCGGGCCGATCGCCAGCCCGAGTTTACCCAGGTTGATCTCGAGCTTTCCTTCGTGCGGGAAGAGGAGATTCAGACGGTCGTCGAGCAGCTCATGCATCGCCTGTTCAGGGAAATTCTGGAGATTGAGCTTGCGCTTCCTTTCCAGCGTCTGACCTATATGGAGGCCATGGACCGCTTCGGCCTTGATGCGCCGGATATCCGTTTCGGCCTTGAGTTGTGCGACATAACCGACTGCGTTCGTTCGTCGGTGTTCAGGGTGTTTGCAGAAACACTGGCAGGCGGCGGCGTAGTAAAGGCCCTGAACGTGAAGGGCGGCTCCACGTTGTCGCGTCGGGAGCTTGATGAACTGGCCGAGGTCGCCCGCGTTCACGGTGCTGCCGGTCTTGTGTGGGCCAAGATCAATGCGGATGGCTGGCAGTCCCCGGCGGCAAAATTTTTGAGCGATGCGGAGAAGGCCGATATCGTACGCGTCAGCGGTGCCGCTGAGGGAGATCTTCTGCTTGTGGTCTCCGATACCTATACGACCGCCTGCAACGCACTCGGACGCGTGCGTCTCGACATTGTACGCAGGCTTGGGATGGAGCCGGACAGGCAGTGGGCATTCGCATGGGTCACCGATTTTCCGTTGCTGGAATATGACCCTGAGGAAGCCCGTTATGTCTCCGTGCACCACCCGTTCACGGCCCCGCAGGACGAAGATATGGGCCTGCTCGACAGCGATCCGGGCCGGGTGCGGGCCAGGGCCTATGACCTGGTGCTTAATGGCAGCGAGATCGGCGGCGGCAGCATACGTATTCACCGCCCCGATGTGCAGGAAAAAATGTTCGGCGTTTTGGGGATCTCTCCCGAAGCGGCCCGTACAAAGTTCGGTTTTCTTCTCGAGGCCTTGCGCAGCGGTGCTCCGCCGCATGGCGGACTCGCGCTCGGGCTTGACCGTATGGTCATGATCATGAGCAAACAGAGTTCGATCCGCGATGTGATCGCGTTTCCCAAGACACTGAAAGCGGCTTGCCTGATGTCGCAGGCGCCGTCTGCGGTCGATTCCAGGCAGTTGAGCGAACTGCATATCAGTCTTATGCGTGAATCATCAGAGGAAGAATAATTTGCGGGAAGGAGGCTCTCATGGGCGCTACAAGGCATGCATTGATCCTGGCTGTCGTGCTGGTGTTGAGTGCGGTACCGGTTGCGGCGGGGCCGGATATGAAAGATGGTTCCTGGGAGATAACGACCACGACCGAGATGGTCGGAATTTCCATGAAGATGCCGCCGCAGAAGCATCGACAGTGCCTGACAAAGGACGATCTGGTGCCGAAAGACCCGCAGGCACCGGAGAGTTGCGTTGTCAAGGAGCAGCGCGTCAGCGGCAATACCGTGAGCTGGACCATGGAATGCAGCAGCAGCAACGCGAAAACGGTCTCTACGGGCAGCGTTACCTACAGCGGCGAGAGTTTTTCCGGCAGGGTGAATATCACCATGCCCGGTACCGATATAAAGATTCTCAGTACCATGACCGGACGCAGGCTGGGGCCCTGCCAGTAGCTGCCTGTAATAAATCCGCTTGCACTTTTGCTGTAATCATACAATAGTAGTTTTATAGTGTAAGTACTGAAGTATGTTCGGCACAGGAAGCAGACGGCGATGGCTTTTTCTCTTTTTAAATTAAAAAATCGCGGGGAAAAGAAAACAGATTCTGTGCCGACTGCGCCCTTAATGCGGGAGCGCTCATCAAATCCGCAGGTCTCCATAAAGCTGGCCGAGCATTTCCTGCGCGAGAACAAGCGCGATCTGGCCGTTGATGAATATCTGAACGCCGCCCAGGCTTTTCTTGACAAACGGCAGACCCAGCTCGCCATGGCCGTGTACCGCAACATCATTACTGTTGATCCTGAACGCTATGGCGTGTATGAAACGCTGGCTGACTTGTATCGCATGTCAGGCTTCCCCGGAGATGGTGCTTCGGTGCTGCTGGCTCTGGCATATCAATATAAGACGGCCGGACGCGACAGTGAGGTCAAACGGGTTCTTGACGCAGTTTTGGAATTTGCCCCTGATAATCCTGTTTTGAAGCGCAAGGTGCAGGCTTTTTTCGCCGCGGATGGTAAACCGGGCACACCTGCGGCAAAGCCGCCTGTGGAGGCAAAGGTTGTTGCTTCTGTGCCGAAGCCGCCCGAAGCCGCGCCCGAGACTGCGGATAAGCCGGGCACACCTGCGGCAAAGCCGCCTGTGGAGGCAAAGGTTGTTGCTTCTGCGCCCAAGCCGCCCGAAGCCGCGCCCGAGACTGCGGATAAGCCGGTTACACCTGCGGCAAAGCCGCCTGTGGAAGCAAAGGTTGTGCCGCCTGTTTCCGGCCCTGAGGTTTTTCCTCCGAAGCCGTCTGGTGCCGGGAGCGGGGCGCAGGTGCTGAAGCCGGAGGCCCCTGGTTTCGATACTGCTGTTGAGAAAACTTTTCCACCTGCACAGCGCCCGTCCTCTGAGGATATGTCGGGGCCTTCCGCGGTGCCCCCGTCGACCACTCCTGCTGCAGCTGAAGGATCATTTTTCGACCTGCGATCCGCACTTGCCGGGGATGAGCAGGGAGATGGAGACCAGCAGCCTGATGAACCACGGCAGCCAGCTGAAGACCAGCAGTCCGATGAAGTACAGCAGCCAGTTGAAGACCAGCAGCCCGATGCCGATGCGACCGCCCGGTCGTTTTTTGACCTGCAGTCAGCCCTCGCCGGTGATGCATCTTTGCGTTTCGACCATGAGCCTGTAGATGATGGCCTGTTGGCCGGGGGCCAGGAAAGCTCACTGTTTTCTGTTTTGAGCGTTGTCAAGGACATAGCCCGGCAGGACCCGAAGCAGGATACTCCCCAGTTTCATTTCAGTCTCGGCGTTGCGTATATGAAGTGCGCCGATTATGAGCAGGCGGTCGATGAATTGCTGAGCGCCCTGTACGGTATCGCCGACAAGGTCGGTTGCTATGCGCGTCTGGCCGAATGCAGCCTCAAGCTGCAGCGGCGGGAACTCGCCTGCGGGTTTCTGCGCGAGGCGCTTGATTGTCCTGATATCGGCCCTGAGCAGATACGGGCCGTCAAAAAACGTCTGGATGAGATACACCGCAGCTGATGTGCGCCTGCGGAGGAGCACGACGCATGTCCGATACAGCCATTTGCCCGCAGCTGCACCTGTGGCGCCAGATTTACGCCAGCCTGGCTGAAGCCCGTGATGAGGTCGGTGACAGGACCATCCCCATGCCGCCGCAGGTGTTTAACATGCAGGGCTGGCTGCTTTCAAGTGATACGAACAAAGCTAATCGCTGGAATGCAACTGTTTCCTGGGCGCAGGAATATGGTTTCAGCCATGTCATACCGGAATTCTCCGAGCAGGACTGGTATGAAGGAAACTACTGATCGATGCCGGGCTGGCTCGATGTCCGTTATGTTTATGGTATGCCGAGTGTTTTTGTCGCACGGGGCGTGCGCACATGAGTAAGCGTAGAACCTCGATCAGCCTGTCCGCACCGGTAATCGCGTCGAAAAAAAAGGTCCCGCAGGCCCCTGTCCCCCGCATCTCGCATGCGCAGCGCCTGGCGGCTGAGAAGCAGTCGCTGCTTGCCCTTGAACAGTCACTCAGGCTGCAATCCTATACCGTCCGGCTGCCGCGCACACAGAGGCTGTTCAGCGGAAAAGATATGCGCCGCACGGTATTTCCTTCAGCATCGGTTCATGTTATCCGGATACGCAACGGCAGATAAGGTCCGTGCCGAATTAGACACCGGACCCGGGTGGTGGCGACCCCGGGATGGTGCGCATCGTCGGCGTCAGCATGCTCCCGGGATTATCCCGGTCCCGAAGAGTTCCTGTTAGAGGGGGGCCTGTTGGAGGAATTGAAGGAGGATCTTAACCAGACCCGTTTCAACGTCCTGTAGACATAGAAGGTATCAAGAGCCAGCACGATAAAAACGATCAGGGCTGTTAGTCCGGGGTGTTCCTTGATGAATGTCGTGAGTGTCTGGAGCATTGATGCCGGTCTTCGGAATGCTATCGGGGCTACAAAAGGGCCGGACGCGGGAATTTGTGAGATCGGTCCTCTGCGCGTTTTGTAGCGATGTTGCCGAGGAGGAACGCTGCAGCCGTCAGTCTTCGCGAATCAGAATCGCTCCTGTGTCGCATTCATCGGCTGCCTGTCGCACCAGGTCCTCGAGTTCTTCGGGCACTTCATCCTCGACAACTACGACAGTGTCGTGATCGTCGTCGAACTGGAATATTTCCGGGCACAGCTCACTACAGTGCCCGTCATTCGTGCACAGGTCATGATCAATTTTGACTCTCATGAATGGTCTCCCTGATGGCGGTGTTTATAGGCCATGCACTCTGCCGTATAAAAAAGTATTAATATTTTTTTTCCGCCCATGCAATACTATTTTTGCCGCTGTGCAAAAAAACACTGTGCGGGATGCTGTGTGCTGCCTTGTCACCTTGTGAGCGGGGATCGGGAGGTCAGGTGAGCATTGCGTTGCATTGCCGCGTCCGGCTTTGCCGATTATTTATTTGTATTTTTTTGAAACGGATATATTATGGCAGGAAATTTAATTAACCCCACGTAAAGGCTGGAGGCACACCATGGACGTGACAAAAATTTTCGGTTCAAACGTTTTTAATGACGAAATTATGCAGAACCGCCTGCCCAAGGACACCTATAAGGCGCTCAAGAAAACACTGGTGAGCGGCCAGCCGCTGCCCCCCGAGGTGGCCGATGTCGTGGCCAATGCCATGAAGGACTGGGCGATTGAAAAAGGCGCCACTCATTATACGCACTGGTTTCAGCCTCTGACCGGCTCCACGGCGGAAAAACACGATTCCTTTATTGCGCCGACCGAGGCCGGCGGGGTGGTCATGGAGTTTTCCGGCAAGCAGCTCATACAGGGCGAGCCCGACGCCTCCAGTTTTCCCAGTGGCGGACTGCGGGCAACGTTTGAGGCCCGCGGCTATACGGCATGGGACTGCACCTCACCGGCCTTCCTGAAGGAAGACGCTGCCGGAAACGTTACCCTGTGCATCCCTACTGCGTTTTATTCCTATAATGGCGAGGCGCTTGACAAAAAGACACCGCTGCTGCGCTCAATGGATGCGGTTTCAAAGCAGGCCATGCGGGTGCTGCGTGCTCTGGGCAATACGATGTCCAAACGGGTTGTGTCGACGGTGGGCCCCGAACAGGAATATTTTCTGATCGACAAGAAGTTTTTTGCCGAGCGTCTGGATCTGATCTGCACCGGCCGTACGCTTTTCGGCGCACCGGCGCCGAAGGGCCAGGAGATGGAGGACCATTATTTCGGCCAGATCAAGGACCGCGTCTCCGAATTCATGCTGGACCTTGATATTGAATTGTGGAAGATGGGTATATCTTCCAAGACGAAGCATAACGAGGTTGCGCCGTCACAGTTTGAAATGGCACCGATTTTCTCTACGACCAACATTGCAGCCGACCACAATCAGCTGGTCATGGAAACAATGCAGAAAGTCGCCTTGCGGCACGATTTGGTGTGCCTGCTGCACGAAAAGCCCTATGCGGGTGTCAACGGATCCGGCAAGCACAACAACTGGTCGCTCTCGACCGACGATGGCCTGAACCTGCTCGATCCGGGCTCCACCCCCCATGATAATGTGCAGTTTCTTATGTTTCTCAGCGCCCTGGTCACGGCGGTTGACCGGCACGCCGATATTTTGCGCGGTTCGGCGGCCAATTCGGGTAATGACCACCGTTTGGGCGCCAATGAAGCGCCGCCGGCGATTGTATCGATTTTTATGGGTACCGAGCTGACAGAGATCCTGGAAGCGATTATGACCGGCAAAAAAGCCAAAGGCGCTCAATCTGCCTATGTCACCGTCGGGGTCGATACGCTGCCGCCGCTGCCCAAAGACAATACCGACCGCAACCGGACTTCGCCATTTGCTTTTACCGGCAACAAGTTCGAGTTTCGCATGGTACCTTCCTCGGCTTCAATTTCGGGACCGAATGTAACCCTGAATACGATCGTGGCCGAGGCGCTGGACGAAATTGCCACCCGGCTCGGCAAGGCAAAGGACATCAACCGTGAAGCAACGGCCATTATTCGTGAGACCATGAAGCAGCACGGCCGGATCATATTTAACGGCAACAATTATTCCGTGGAGTGGGTGGCCGAGGCCCACAAGCGGGGTCTTCCCAACGTTACTTCCACGGTTGAGGCGCTGGAAAGTTTTATTACGCCCAAGGCGGTGAAACTGTTCGGCAAATACAGTGTGCTTGCGCGCAAGGAGCTGCATTCACGCTACGAAATTTATCTTGAGCAGTATGCCAAGCAGATCAATATCGAGGCACTGACCGCGCTTGATATGGCCCGTACCCTGTATGTTCCCGCGGTGATCAACCACATCAGTGATCTTGCGGCCTCGGTGTGCGTGGTGGGAGATGCGGGCGGTTCAGCCAGGGTGCAGAAGGTGTTGCTTGACAAGGCCTCCGCCCTGCTTGAATCAGCCCACGAAAAGATCGATCTTCTCGACCGCGAAGTTGTTAAGGCACGGGGCGTGGGCAGCTTGAAGAAACAGGCCGCGTATTACCGGGATACTGTGTTCGCAGCCATGAGCGCATTGCGTGTTGATATCGACGCGCTCGAGATGCTGGTTCCCCGGGCCCAGTGGCCTGTACCGACCTATGGTGATATGCTGTTCAAGCTGTAAGAAGGGATCTGAAACGTAAAAAAATATTGACAGACAAGAGGGATCACTTATAATTGTTTGTCTTTGTAACACGGTAATACAATTTGATCCCCAGTAGCTCAGTCGGTAGAGCAGGTGGCTGTTAACCACCGGGTCCGTGGTTCGAGTCCGCGCTGGGGAGCCAAAATCAGAAGCCCGATTCCTCGTGGAATCGGGCTTCTTGTTTGCGCACATGGTGCTTTACGGGCTCGTTATTCATCATCATACAGTTCAGGATATAATTTTTTCGCACATTCCGGACAGATGCTGTGGGTAAACTCCGCCTCGGAATGGTTTTTGATATAGGATTCGATTTTATTCCAGTAGCCTTCATCGTCTCTGATTTTTTTGCAGTTGGAGCAGATCGGCAGCAGGCCGCGCAAGGTTTTGACCTGTGCCAGGGATTTTTGTAATTCAGCAATAAGGCGTTCTTTTTCGTGCTCAGCCTGTATGCGTTCAGTGATGTCGCGGATGATAGCGCAGAAATAACCTTTATTATCAATCTCCCAGCCAGACAGTGTGATTTCAACAGGGAATGTGCTGCCGTTTTTACGTTTAGCATACGAGGTTTGTACTTTGCCGAAAATCGGGGATTCCCGAACGTCGTCATATGTTGCGAACGCATTGTGTTTTGATGCGGCTTCCTCCGCGCGCAACAGCAGGTCAATTGTTTTTCCGATTATTTCTTTTTGTGTATACCCGAAAATGTTTTCCGACCCCCGGTTCCAGTAAATAATGGTGCCTGCTTCGTCAGTAACCATGATCGAGTCGGCTGTGTTTTCTGCAACAGCACGAAACTGGGCCTCGTTTTTTCGCAACTCCGCAAGTTCCTGTAGGAGCTCTTCTTGTGTCATATCAGCGTTTTTCACCGGTTGGAGAAGTACCTCTTTGTTGCAGTATCTTAATAGCGTGGCAGCGCACGCATGAGTAAAAAACGAGCCGGCCCCGGCTTTGCTCAACAAGGTTTTGCGGCCATTAGCTGTTTCGGCAGTATACGATAGCAATGCCGGGGTTTCAAATGTTTTGTTCTACGAGTCTTTCCCCACTGGTTTAATCAGGAACTTGCATCCGCCCCTCTCGTGTGTGCGTTGCCTGACGCACTGTATTTTGAGCGAGTGCGTTTTCTCGATGAGCTTTATCTGCCGGCGGCATATGGTCGCACAGGGGTTGGTGCTGATGCCGATTTCCTCTGCAAGGGAGGGGAACGAACAGTTTTCGACCGTACTGTACGTTGCCTGCCCTGCGGCCTTTTTGATTGAGCGTTCGCCGGTTGCGGTATTGATTAAATCTTCATAGGAAATAACGGATCCGCTCCCGGTGGTAAAGCGCAGCGCCATCTGTTCCTGCAGGTATTCGTCAAAGGCCGCTTCCCCCTTTTTACGGCCAAGATGCCGTGTCAGGAAAGCATAGACCCGCATCAGCTCACTGCCTGCAGCCTTACCCAAAGCTTCGATATAGTTGTCAAACGGTATATCACGGGCTATTTTCTGCTTGTCCTTTCTGCCCGCGACAATGGTGTCCATTATCCTGCGCACGAGGTCTTTTGACGCCTGCGGGGTGTGCAGTTCGTCCAGCAGCTTTTGCGTGCGTTTAAATCTTTCAAGGCGGGCGCGGCACTCATCACAATCAGCCAGGTGCTCCCTCATGCTTTTTTCAGCCGCAGGAGAAAGGGTTTTGAGAAGGTAGCCGATAACGGCGCTGTCGTTTTTTTTACACTTCATTGCTGAGTCCCCGTTTTTCTGCCAGTTCGGTAAGCTGCTTAATCCCCTTGTATAGGCGTGATTTTACCGTTCCTTCGGGGATGTCCAGAACGGCTGCAATCGCCTTGATTGAAAGGTCCTCATAGTGCTTCAGCAAAAGTACTGCCCGGAATTTTTCCGGAAGTTCGGCCAGCAGTTGCAGGATTTCACTGTTGCGGGCGTTGTGCAGCATTTCGTCTTCAGGCGCAGCATGCGGTGAAGGGTGCCGCGTGATAATTTCCTCGCCGGCTGTTTTTTCCGCGGCATGGCTCTTTTTTTTGCGCATATCGAGGCACGCGTTCGTGGCTATGCGGTAGGCCCAGCCAGAAAAGGAAAATTTTTCATTGAATTTTGTGCGTGCCTGGTATATCCGCATATATGTTTCCTGCAATAGATCCTCGGCGGCATGCCGGTCTCCGGTGAAACGCCACATATACCCGAAGAGGGGTTTCTGGTAGCGTTTCAGCAGCAGTTTAAAAGCGGCATGGTCTCCGGTCTGTTTGACCATCGCCATAAGCTGGTCGTCGCTATAGTCCTGCGTCTTCACATGCGTGTCCGCCATAAGGTACTACGAATCTGTTGTGTACAATGTTTTCTTGTGCGTAAAAAAATGAACTTTTTGTTGATATATTTCGTAGTGCTATGTGCCGGCAACGTTGTGCGCGCGATTGGCAGCAGCCGTCCGGCAGACCATGATTACTGTACATTAACATAGTGCCTGGTCAAGATATAAAAATATTGGCTCCCAACCGTTGTACCAGACTATACTGTTTTGTATAGCGCTCGTTTCGGGTGAACTCTTTTACAAGGTGCAGGCATGTCAAAAGGATATATGGGAATATTCGTGCGGGTCAACCTGTCCAGCGGCGCTGTAAGGCGTGAGGCATTGCCGGAGGATTTGCAACGCCGGTTCGTCGGCGGCAGGGGCTTCGGTGTAAAAATGCTGTTTGATGAATTGAAGCCGGGCGTAGACCCTCTTTCACCGGACAATAAGCTTATTTACCAGTGCGGCCCTCTTGCGGGCACCGGCGCACAGTCGTGCAGCCGGTGGATCGTGACGACCAAGTCGCCCCTTACGGGCGGTTATTTTCGTGCCTGCGCCGGCGGCCCCTTCGGGGCGGAAGTAAAGTCTGCCGGTTATGATATGCTCATCGTTGAGGGCAGGGCCGCATCGCCGGTCTATATCTGGATCGACGATGACCGGGTCGAGATTCGCGATGCCTCGCATCTGGTCGGCAAGCTGACGCATGAAACGACTGCGGCAATCCGTGCAGAGCATGGGGACAAACGTATCAAGGCGGCTGTCATCGGCCCGGCCGGTGAAAAGCTGGTGCGGTTTGCCGCCATTGTTGACGAGCGCCGGACTGCAAGCAGGGGCGGCGTCGGTGCGGTTATGGGATCGAAGAACCTGAAGGCAATCGCCGTGCGCGGTAGGCGTCGTCCGGATATCGCGGATCGGGGAACGCTCATGGGTATGGTGAAAGAGCAGATGAAACGGGTAAAAACCGATGCCCGTCTGCAGGGGTTTCGCCACCTGGGTACGGCAGCAGCGGTGGGCTTTTGTCATGAGATGGGAATCTACCCGGTGCGCAATTTTCAGGGCGGTGTTATGTCCGAGGTTGACGGTACGCTGACCGGGACGAAATTCGAAGAGCTTTTTCAAAGCGACGCCTACTGCAAGAGTTGCCCGATCCACTGTGGAGGTGTATACAAGGTGCCGCCGGGCCCCTTCAGCGGATCTCCCTGTGAAGGGCCCGAATATGAAACGCTGTATTCTTTCGGCGGAGAGATCGGTAACAGCGATACCGCACTTGTCCTTGAAGCCAACCGGATGTGCGATGACTTCGGTGTCGACACCATGACGGCAGGCGCGACCATCGGGTTTGCCATGGAATGCTACGAAAGGGGCATTCTCACAAGCGGCGATCTTGACGGTCTTGAGCTTACCTGGGGCAATCAGGCCGCGGTCATGACGATTCTGAAAAAAATGCTGCTGCGCGAGGGCGCGGGTGACCTGTTGGCAGACGGAAGCCGGATGGCGGCACGGAAAATCGGCAAGGGTGCCGAAGCCTATGCGATCGAGGTCAAAGGGCTTGAACTGGCCGGCTACGATCCCCGCGGGCTCAAGGGGCTCGGCGTGAATTATGCCACGTCCCCGCTGGGAGCGAGCCATTGCGTAGGACAATGCCCGCAGGAGCTTATGGGAACCGGGGACAATAGCCGTTTCGCTGCTGTCGGCAAGGGCGCCATGGCAAAGATGAATCAGGACAATGTGGCCGCTTTTGAGACCGGCATTGTTTGTATTTTCCCGATGCAGTTCAGGCTGATCGATCTGCCCGGTCTGGCGGCCATGCTCAAGGCGGCAACCGGTATCGACGAGTTCGGCGATCCGGAGTATCTCAGGCTGGCCGGCGAGCGTATCTGGAACCTGGAGCGGGCCTTCAACTGTCGTGAAGGGTTTACGCGTGCAGATGACCGTCTTCCCGAGCGGTTTCTTCGGGAGTCCCATGACGAGGGGCCGCTTGCCGGACAGGTGTTCGAACAGGAACAGATGCTCGATGAGTATTATGCGGTCCGCGGATGGGACAGGCAGACCGGCCGTCCTGAACGGGAGACCCTTGAACGTCTGGGGCTTGAATTCGCGGCTGACGAGCTTGAGCTGTACGCCATACCCGGATAACATGACGTGTTAGATTAAGGAGATGTATATGCAGAGACAGAAAAAAGATATACCGGCTGTAGAGCTTGAAAACGAACTTATCGACTTTTTGATGGCGCGGGCAACCCACAGCGGGGGAAAGCATAGCGTACCCGGCTGTAATTTGAAACACGGCAAAGCCTGTGTGCTTGCGACCTGCCATGACAATGTCCCCCGGGCAACGCCCGTCGATTTTTTTTGCGATGGTACGCTTGCGCTTTGGATCAATGCCGAGCCGGGCGGGAAAATAGCCAATATTATGCGCAACAGCCAGGTTGCCGTTGGTATTTATGAACCGGTTGATCACAGTATTGATCAGAAAAGCATACAGCTGTGGGGCACGGCGGAGCTGGTGAACCTGAAGAATGCTCCCGAACTGTTTATGGCTAAAATGCGTGAGTTCGGTCTTGATGAGGCCATGGCGGGTATTGTTGAAGAAATGGCTGAAAAGGGGATAGTGCCCGCAACAGCTTTGTCGACGACAACCGAGAAAATTCAAAAAATGTTGAATCTTATAAAAATTACACCCGTAAAGGTAGCATTGCTGCATATGCAGCCGGGCGGCCTGCCTATAAAGAAAATCTGGGAAAACGGAACGGCGACAGAACTCATTGGTATGGTTTAGAGCTTATTCCTTTTTACCGTAGCCGTTTCCACGCGAGGACCCGTGCGTGGCGAGCCTGTCGAACCATGAACGGGCCTGCATCGCGATATATGATCCGTGCTGCCTTCGACAGGCTCAGGGCGAATAGATGATGTTTTCAGGTTATGATATTTAGAAAAATGCTTTAGGTGTGCGGAGGAGGCATCATGGACAGTGAGCTGTTTATAAAAAATTATCTGCATCCCTCCAGCGACGGGCTTGACCGTCAGTTTACGCTGCCCCTGCCTGATGATGGCTTCGTAAAAAACGGTGAGTTTATTGTGCAGAGTAATTGCAGTTCGACGTATTCGACCAATATCATCACGCGCTACGAGCACCCGGACGGCGTGCGGCTGGTGGAAGTCTACAAAAGCAGCCAGAACATGGACAGCGGCAAATTCGTGCGCCTGGTGGGCACCATGGCCCTTCTTAAAAAAGGATATCCGTTCCTTTTCCTGGATGCGGCGGTCACCAACATAAACATGCAGACCGGCGAGGAAGCCGACATGGGCACCCGCCTGGCACTACATATGCCGCAGGCAGAAGAGGGCGGCAGGCAGGCGCTTATGGAGTTTCTTTCCCGGCAGGCCGATGCGGCAGGGCTGAACTGGGGAACGGTTGTAATTGAAGCGTTGCCGCCGTTCTGGGGGCCGCTGTGGCATGTTCGCTGCGCCGGCCTGGCACGTGACGTGATCGAGAAGGTACGCGGTTGTGCCTGGGACGCATACCGTGACTATTGTACACGGTCAGCGGCTGATGATGACTTCGATTATCTGCCCGTTCAGCAGCAGATGGTCATTAAAAATGCAAAGGCCGAATACGGGCAGTTCCAGCGCATGGGCCTCAGCGTGCCCGTTGAGGTGCAGGCTGCGTTTTTCAGCGTGCTGTGCGTAACGGCCTGAACGGCCGCGGACGAATCGTATTCTTTATACCGTTAATTTTTACAGGGAGAGTTAATGATGGCACAGGACAAGGCAGTAAAATCGGTCGTCATTACCGGCAGTTCCAAAGGGCTTGGTCTGGCGCTGGCAAAGGTGTTTCTGGCGGAAGGCTGCGCGGTGGCCCTGTCGAGCTTTGAGCGGCAGGAGACCGAAGCCGCGGCGAAGGAGCTTGCCGCGCAGTACGGAAGTGATCGTGTGACGGCGTATACATGTGATGTCACGAAGATTGATCAGATGGAGGGATTGTGGAAGGCTGCCATGGACGCCTTCGGCCGGGTCGATATCTGGATCAACAATGCGGGCATTTGCAGTGAGTTTCTTGATATCTGGGAGGTCTCGCCGGAGGAAACCAGTGCTATCGTCAATACAAATGTCGTGGGAACGTTGTATGGAATTCGTGTGGCCATGAACGGCATGCTGAAGCAGGGCGGCGGTGCCATCTACAACCTGTACGGTTTCGGTTCGCACGATGAGCGCAAACCGGCCGGTTTTACAACCTATGGCTGCACCAAGCGTGCAATCCGCTACCTGACGGAATGCATGGCCGAGTCGACACACAACACGCCCATTATCGTCGGCGGCCTTATGCCCGGTACCATCATTACCGATTTTATTATCAAGATTCTCAAGTCTTCTCCCAAGGAAGATTATGACCAAATGGTGAAGGGTTTCAATCTTTCCGCTGATACGCCCGAGACCGTGGCCGATTTCCTGGCCAAGGAAGTGTTGAACAATACGACCAACGGTGCTGAAATAACCTGGATGACCGCGGAAAAGTTCCAGCAGCGGCTCACGGACCCGTACTACCTGAACAGGGATCTTTTTGCAGGTTTGGACCTGTAGTATTCGGCCCGGCGGCAAAGCTGACCCCTGCGCATCGCGTCCTTCATCAGTGCATGTTGACTTTTATTCTGCCAGAGGGTATACAAATTTTTATGTATGCAGGACGGGTGTACCGTCCGGCAGTTCTGCACTGCAGCATGGTGGGACTTTATATGCGTCGTTATGGCGAGGGAGACGGAACATGAAAAAAATGATTGTGTTTATGTGTCTGGTTTTTTGTATGGCGGCCGGAGAGGTCGAGGCCGCATCGTTAGTGCAGCTCAGCCTGACGCCGGATATCGCCCTGCACGACAGGGCTACGAGGATTAATGGCGTGTCGTTGAATATCTGGGGCGAAAATCCGCAGACAGCGTTCACCCTGGGCCTTGTGAACGGTTCCAACGGATCGAGCGGCGGGTTTACACTGGGAGCGTTTAACTACGCAGACAACTATACGGGGTTTCAGGCGGCAGTTTTAAATTATACAGAGGGCACCCTGCTCGGATGGCAGGTGGGCGGCTTTAATTATACTGTGGGCTCAATGCAGGGCATTCATTTGGGCGTTATAAATTATGCCGGTCATCTAAAGGGAGTTCAGTTGGGGGGTATTAATTATGCTGCATCGGCCTCGACAGGTATCCAGATCGGCGTTGTCAACATCATCCCCACGAATGCCTGGTTCACCCAGTTTCCGGACCAGATCGCGCCGGGCATGGTGATTTTCAACTGGCGGTTTTAAAGTCAAAAGGCGGTGCCGGCGCATAGCCGGCTCAAACAAAAGTACTGGCCAGATATGTTCTGGTGGTGCACTGCAGGCCGTGTCCGTAATGGTGCGGCCTGTGTTTTTTTGCATGCATGGGAGTGGTGTGAGGCGGTATGGCAGCCTGAGGCACACATGTTGCTGCTGCCCGAGCGGGGTTTAGTCTTTTTTGATGAGTTGCTGAACCATGGTGTCGCTCAGTGGCTCTTTGAATTTGATGCCGAGAGAGATTGCATTGCCCTGGCGCGTTACCCACATGACATTTGCCTCGGTTTGAACACGTAGCACCGTGTTGGGAATGGTGATGCTTAAGGCAATGCTCATGCCGATTTTAACGGTCGCTTTCGTTTCAAAGTGCAGGCGCGCTCCGGTTGCACTCAGGTTCGATATCAGGAATTGCTGTTCCTGCCCCTCAAGGTTGCCTGTTGATTTCAGGTTGACGCTGAAGCGCTGCTTGATACGTTTTTCGTTGAGTTTGTCCGTAGCCATGCCCGGTTTCTCCTGTTGTATGTCGCGTGGGAAATGACGTGCCGTGTGCGGCGATACGCCTTGCCACGATGCGCAGAACTATAGAATAGTCCTGCGATACAGTCAAGGTCAATGCCTGAGGTACATCTGCGGATTTTCCCTGATCAGCAGGCTTTTGAGAAATAATCGTCTGCTGCGGATGCTTAGCGCAGATCCTGCTGCTGCAGCAGACGGCCAAGATTTTTGTCGATGGTCTGAATATGGTTTTTGACCCATTCATAAAGGTCATAGCACAGCGATATCGCTGTTAGCTGCTCATCTGTGCCTTCAAAATGGCGCAACTCGGCAAGGTTTTGGCGGAACAGTTGGTGCGCCTGCGCATGTTCAGGCAGTGACGGATCGTTTAATTCCTGCATATAGCGTTCTTCCATGCCGAAATGATTTTCAACATAGGTCTCCAAAAAATCGATCATGCGCACCATTTCGGGCTGCGCTTGTTTTTCAAGGATTGCCCGGTGCAGGCTGTTGATGCGTGCGATCAGGCCGGCATGCTGGAAATCCTGCCACAGAATGCCCGTTGCAAAATCGTCTGACCATTCGATAATCGTTTGTTTCATGACGCCTCCTTTCGGTGGAGTTGGAACATAGTGCGTTGCCCGGTTGTCCCTGTATCGTCGCCTTTGGCGTGCAGTACGGCGTTGATTGACCTGATCAGGCACTTCGTGACTGGGTCACCAGGTGTTTGATCGTGGCCCGCATTTCATCATCTTTATAGGGCTTTATGATATATTCAGCGGCTCCGAGTTCAAGGGCACGCAGTCTGTGCTTTGCTCCGGCCCGGGATGTCAGCATGACAACAGGTATGCGTCGCCACAAATCACGGCCTTTGAGGCGGGTAAGCAGTTCATAGCCGTCCATGCGGGGCATCTCGACATCCAAAAGAATTATGTCCGGACGTTTTTCGAGACGCTGCAGGACCTCGAGTGCGGCAAAACCGTCTGAAGCGCCCAGAGCCCTCCACCCGCTTGATTCGATAAGGTTGGAAACAACCTGGCGTACGCTGATTGAGTCGTCAACGATCATGACCGTGAGCTGTTCATCTTCTCGCAGGGTACGCACCTGTACCTGCGCTGTCGGCTTCAGCGTCATGTTTTCGTCCGCGGTGCCGATATCGAGCGGGTTGATTATGAGCATGACACGTCCGTCGCCCATTATGGTGGCTCCTGAAACACCCCGTATGCGCTGCAGGAGTGAACCGAGGTTCTTGACCACCACTTCCTGCTCATTCAGTACGGTGTCGACGTGGAGAGCGACAAAGCGTGTACCGGCATCAACGATGAGCAACGGTACCGAACCCTCAGATTGCTGCTTTACCGGGGGGGCGCCCATGAAGCGGCCCAGATGCACATAGGGGTAGGTTTCTTTTCCATGGACGATTTTCTGTGCATCGTTCGGGCCGGGAATCTGCTCGGCCGGCAGCCTGAGAATCCGTTTCAGTGAACTCAGGGGTACGGCATAGCGATCGCTGTTGACCTGTACAAGCAGGGCGCGCCGTATTGAAAGCGACATGGGCAGGCGTATTGTGAGCAGCGTGCCCCGGCCCGGCGATGACTCAAACAGCAGCGTGCCTTGCAGTTTGCTGACCTGCCGCTTGACGACATCCATGCCGATGCCTCGGCCCGAGACCTCGCTGATTTTTTCAGCCGTGCTGAAATTTGGCTGGAATATCAGCTGGTAGAGATCGTCTTCGGATATGGACCGGCTTTCGTCGGCGGACATCAGGCCCCGGGCTACTGCGGCTTCGCGTATGCGATCGATCTGCAGGCCTGCGCCGTCATCGCTGACGGCAATTACGATCTTGCTTCCTTCGTAATATGCCCGCACCCGGATCAGGCCGCGTTCGTGTTTGCCCTGGACGCGGCGTTCCTCCGGATTTTCAATGCCGTGGTCGATATCATTGCGGATCACGTGCATCAGCGGGTCCATCATCTCATCGAGCACTTTTTTGTCTATTTCGATATGCTCGCCTTCTATGACGAGATCGACCAGCTTGCCCTGCGATTGTGATACGACGCGGACGATCTGTCGGAGCCGGTTCGTGATTGAAACCAGCGGCACCATGCGTACCTCCATCAGCTTGGCCTGGATATCGCTGGACAGGCGCCCCTGGAGCGTTGAGACTGCCGTGCACGCATTCATGGACGTTTCAAGTTCGTGTCTGCATGTTTTAATGTCGGTCGCGGCTTCGCTGAGCTGGCGCAGCAGATGGTGAAATTCGGTATAGCGGTCGAACTCAAGTTCATCGAAACCATGTCCTGCCGTTGTGATATTGGACGGCGTAGTGCCGAACCGGCCGAGGCCGGCAAGTTCATATTCTGTCTCGAGACGGCCCGCAACATTGCGCAATCGTTCTACAACAGCATCCATCGCATGCATATGCCCGTCAAGGGATGCCAGATGCTGTTGAAGCGTCGAGCGGTTAATGACAAGCTCACCCACCGTCTTGATCAGGCTGTCAATGCGTTCCTGTGACACGCGTACCATATCATCACTGGCCGGGGCCTCCAGGGGCTCTCGTGTGCTGAGTCGCCGGTCACTGACTCCGCTGCGCCGTTCTTTCTGCGGTGGGGTTTGTGCCGCAGGCTGTGCGGAGGTGAGCATTGAGGTAAGTCGTGCGTACATGTCATCAAGGGCGGCCTGGGCGGCCTTGCCTGCGGCGCTGTCTTCGAGTATATCGGCTGCGGCGGCCAGCAGGCGCACCACCTCGTCGTTCATGGCTATGGCCCCGCCGGAAAGTGCATCAAGAAGGTCCTCCATGCGGTGTGCCAGTCCTGCCAGTTGCTCGAAGCCGACCGCGCCGGCAGAGCCTTTGAGTGTGTGAACGGTCCGCCGCAGATCCTGAATGTTTTCATTGCTGCCGGTTTCATGTTGCAGGGATTCAAGCAGTGAGCGTATCGAGTTGAAGTGATCCTCCGCCTCCAGCTTGAAAACTTCCAGAAGCTCCCGGGGTATTTTTCTGGGCGGTTTTATGCCGGTGTCCGGTGACGATGCCGCCGGCTCGTTCGTTGGTTCAGGTTCGGTTTTTTGCTCGTCGTCGGCAGGGCAGGCCGGGGGTTCATCCTGCATGTCCTGTAATTGTTCAGGTGTCAGGGCCCCGGCATGCAGCAGGGCATCTTTCAGTTCATCAAAACCGTCAAAGGATGCCTGGGCAGGGCTGGCACAGGTTTCGATGCAGGTTGTGATCATGTCCAGCGCCGTGTCAAGCAGTGCGGCCAGTTGATCGGAAAGCATCAGGGTGCCGTTTCCGATGGCTTCAAGTATCTGTTCTATTCCCCAGGCTACCTGGCTCAGCGGCGCCATGCCGATCATGGATGAAGCGCCCTTGACGATATGAATCTGGCGGCGCGCATCTTCGATGTTCGACCTCGCGGCCGGATCGGCTTGAAATATGTTGAGTGCTGAGCGCACACCGGGAAGATAGCCGAGCACCTCATCGCGGTAACCATTGAATACTTCCGGTGTGATGTGTCTGGCCATCGGAAATTCGCTCCCTGTTGCGTTCGGCGGCATCGTATCTGGTTTGTGTATTCGTGCGCAGGCTTCGACCATGTCCGGGTGTGCCTGCACGTGTCTATCATTTTATCCGGTACGCTGTTCGTGAGCTCCTTAAGTATTCTGGGCTTCCGGCAGCTTGAATGTGCTGACCGAGCCACGCAGTTCATCGGCAAGGGTCGCAAGGCCATGTATCGATGCGGCTGCCTGTTTGGTACCTTCAGCCGTCTGCTGTGTTATCTCGGAAATCTGGTTCATTGATATTGAAATATCATCAGCCGCACGGGCCTGCTGCCGTGATGAAAGCGATATCGACTGAATCAGTTCCGCCAGCTGTTTCGAGATGTTTTCGATTTCGTTGAGGGCCTTGCCCGCGTCCTGCGAAAGGCGGGACCCGGCGACCACCTCGCGTGTTGTTTCCTCCATGGCCACTACGGTTTCATTTGTTTCACCCTGAATGGCGGAAATAAGTCCTGCAATCTGTTCGGTCGCTCCGGCCGAGCGCTGGGCGAGACGTTCGACCTCTTCGGCGACGACTGCAAAGCCGCGCCCCTGTTCGCCCGCCATGGCAGCCTGGATAGAGGCATTCAGGGCCAGGATACTGGTGCGGTCGGCAAGATCATTGATGACCTGAACGATTTCGCCGATTTCCTGTGAGCTTTCCCCGAGACGCTTGATGCGTTTGGCGGTTTCTTGTACGCGTTCGCGGATACGGCCCATGCCATCAATTGTAGCCTGTGCCGCCTTGGCGCCCCTTTGTGCTCCTTCCAGCGATTTTGTAGCGACTTCGGCCGACTGTGCCGCGTTTTCAGACACGGCCTGGATGGAAGCGGCCATTTCGTCGATCGCCGCGGTAATGGTCGAAACTCCCATGGCGCCGGATTCGTTGCCGTGCGCGATTTGCTCGGCGGTTTTGTATATCGTGTGTGCCGAAGTGCTGACGGTGTTGGTTGAATCCTGGACGCGGCGTATGATTTCGCGCAGCTGGGCAATCGTCATATTGAAGGCATCTGCGATGGCGCCGGTAAATTCCTCGGTAACTTCGGCTTCCTTGGTAAGGTCTCCGTCGGCAAAGTGGCTGACATCTTCGAGCAGTTTCATGATGGCGGCCTGCATGCGGTCACGTTCTTCACGTGTCTGGATAAGGGTCACGATATTATCGAGCATTTTGTTGAGTGATCCGGCCATGAGCCCCAGTTCGTCATTGCTGGTGATCGGGGTCCTGGCCCGGTACTCGCCAACGCCGATTTTTTCGAGGAGGCGCATGATATGCCGTGCCTGTTTAATGATGCTGCCGGAGAGCCGTGCCGAAAATACAAGGGCCAGCAGAACGGCGCATGCGGTTATGCCCAGGATAATAAACTGAGTGTTGCGTGACTCCTGCTCCATCTGTTGCCGGGCACGGCCACTTGTTTTTGAGACACTGGCCGAAAAATCGGACAATATCGGAGCGATGCTTGTAATGACGTTGCCGGTGCCTTCGCCGGAAAGTACTGCAAGCGCGTCAACAGCACTTTGTGCGCGTGATTCGAGAGTGTTTTCACCGGTATTTTTGTTAAGGGTGTCTTCCAGTTGGTCCAGAGATGACTCGTAGGTTTCAAGCAGCTGTTCGATTTCGGTGGCTTGGCTCTGTGTTGACTGGTCCAGGCCGAGACTTTTTATCGCCGTCAGGTTATCTCGCATGCTGTTGATCGTTGTGCGTGCGTCGTCACCGGTTGCACGTGCGGCATCGATGCCCTGTGTGACGTATTTCAGCACGAGGTCTTTTTCGAGCGATTGAAGGGTGATACGCGCATTTTCGGTTTTTTGTGTCAGTCGGTCGAACGCTAGGTGGCTGTCGAATAACTTCCCGACTTTTTCGTCGCCCTGTACGAGGCTGAGATAGGCCAACGCACTTACGAGCATGAGCAGTAGGATAATAAAGCCGAAGGAAACGATCAGCTTTGCCCGAATACCGAAACGAACCCCGTTAGTCTTCATGTTACAAACTCCTTGCTGGTAATTATTATATTGATCGAAACTGCTGCATGTCGTCGGACTGCAGCAGGTTTTCTATGTCCAGAATCGCGATTGATCGCCCATCTGTTTCATATACTCCGCTGATATAGGGTTCACTGGAACGATGTTCGGCATCGGATTTGACAATAGCATCCTCGGCTATATAGTGCATGCCGCCAATGCGATTGACGATAACCGCAGCGCAGACGTCTGACTCCAGTGAACGCAACAGGATGATCCGGTTCTGATGTCCGGGGTCGAGAGGTCCCATGCCGAGGACATCTTTAATGTCGACAACCGCCACCATATCTCCACGCAGGTTGATAATACCCAACAGCCATTCGGGAACATGCGGTAGCCTGGTAAGTTCCGGCAGTATGCCGATTTCCGCCGTGTTTTCAATCGGCGCGGCAAACTCTGCCGTGCCGAGCGTGAAAATGAGCAGCTGACGACTGTTTGTATGCGGGTTTGTTGCTTCGGCCGACAGTTCCTGCGGTGCCCTACCCGATGGGTGTGAGCTGTCGGAGCTGTGCGGGAGGTTGGCCCAGCCTTCTGGGATCAGTCGTGAGAGGCGACGGGCGAATTCAATTTTATTTTCTTTTTCAGGCTCAACACCTGCTCCGGGAGGCATACTTGAATCGGCCATGCTGCCTTCTGCATGTTGGGCTTCGATCTCAAGAGATTGTTCGGCCTCGAGTTCTTCGGGTTTTTTGATCTCGAGGGATTGTTCAGCTTTGAGCTCCTGTTGTTCCTCGATTTCAAGAGTTTCTTCAGCTTCAGGTTCCAGCGGCTCCTCAATCTCGAGGGATTGCTCGGCTTCAAGTTCCAGCGGTTCCTCAATCTCGAGGGATTGCTCGGCTTCGAGCTCTTCGGGTTCTTCTATCTCGAGGGTTTCTTCAGCTTCAGGTTCCAGCGGTTCCTCAATCTCGAGGGATTGCTCGGCTTCGAGTTCTTCTGGTTTTTTGATCTCGAGGGATTGTTCAGCTTTGAGCTCCTGTTGTTCCTCGATTTCAAGAGTTTCTTCAGCTTCAGGTTCCAGCGGTTCCTCAATCTCGAGGGATTGCTCGGCTTCGAGTTCTTCTGGTTCTTCGATTTCAAGAGTTTCTTTAGCCTCGAGTGCCTCGGGTTCTTCGACTTCGAGAGTTTGTTCAGCCTCGAGTTCCTCTGGTTCTTCGATTTCTAGGGATTGCTCGGCTTCGAGTTCTTCTGGTTCTTCGATCTCGAGGGATTGCTCGGCTTCGAGCTCTTCAGGTTCTTCGATTTCGATAGCTT
>Ga0272442_10003411_pt1 | contig 22320 bp, 17 predicted proteins | sample SSMForm2O_FD_200262 | JGI IMG/M metagenome (GOLD analysis project Ga0272442, IMG submission 200262) | Marine sediment archaeal communities from Little Sippewissett salt marsh, Falmouth, MA, United States - SSM-Form-2O | ecosystem: Environmental > Aquatic > Marine > Wetlands > Sediment ...
CGCCTGTGGATCATTCCGGAGATGAATTGGCCTGAAGGCTCAACCCGGGACATTGCAGTAAACGGCCATAATTACATTGACTACGGTCAATGGCCGGAAGTAGATTATGCAGATAAAGCGATTGTTATGGAGAAAATACCCCAGGTTCCGCACACTTATCGATATCTCCATTCTCGTTATTCTTTTATCAATGCTAATGGTCTTGCTATGGGCGAATCGACATTTGGGCAAGGAAATACGAATACAGAGTTAGGCAAAGAAGTACGTAGGGTATTGAGGGATGAAAGCGAAGGTATTGTTGACTGTTGGATGGCTCAGGATATAGCTTTAGAGAGAGCTAAGACTGCCAGGGAAGCCGTTCGCATCATGGGAGATTTAGTAGAAGAGTTTGGGTGGAACGGATCCGGTGAAATCATGGATGTGTCGGATGGTGAAGAAGTCTGGATTGTAGAATTCTACGGAAGAGATTTGTGGTGTGCAGTAAAATTACCTGAAGATCATGTCTTTATTGGTTGTAACATGGCAAAAATCAGAAATATTGATTTGGATGATGAAGAAAATGTGATGCATTCACCCAACCTGATTTCTTTCGCAGTTGAAAAGGGATGGTTTGATGATGATTGCGGAGAACCCTTTAATCCAGCAGATGTATACAACGCACGTACAGAAGGTTATTGGAATCCAAGAGAATGGCGCGCAACTGATATATTAGCCCCTTCTTTAGGCGTTGAGCCATATCAAGCGCATTACCCACTTTTCGTGAAACCGGAGAAAAAATTATCTGTTCATGATATCTTTAAGATTTCCGGTGATGTTTATCGCGGTACCGAATTTGATTTAACCAAGGGTCCAGGCGCAGGTCCATGGGGTGATCCTCTTTCAAATTACCGTATTGCAGATCGAATTCGTCCCATTGGAATACCTTTAACCTGTTACCTTCAGATTTGCCAGACCAAAAGCTGGTTACCTGAACCGATAAAAGGTATTGTATGGTTTGGTTACGGAGCGGTCGATTCAAGTTATATTACTCCTTTGTGGGCTTCCATGGAAAAACTACCGGAATTCTATCAGAACGGTTCAAGATATGAAACATTCCGTAGAGATTCAGGCTGGTGGGTGAATACTTATGTCCAGCAAATGACGAGATTTAGATACAATGAAGCCATTCAGGACTTATATGAGGTTAGAGATCCTAAATTAGCTTCTACTTACTATCAAGCTGCTGCCATGCAGGAAGCAGCCGCTGAGCTGTATAAGGATGATCCGGAAACTGCTGTTAAAATGATCAGTGATTTTGCCTTTGATACAGCAGTTGGATGGAACAATACCTGGTTAGACCTTGGCGATAAATTAATGGGTAAATATGCGGCTGACCGTGTTTACATGAAGAGTCCTCTTTATCCTGACTGGTGGATTGACTGGTTGAGCGAAGCCTTAGAAACAGTTAAAGTTGAAGAATAGGATACATTTTCGTTGTAACGAGAGAACTGAGGCTGTCAATGGTCATTGGCAGCCTTTATTTGATAGAAAACGAGCAAAATGCATCAATTAATTGAATTTTAAGATGATAAGCAGATTATAATTTATCAATCCCGTGATGCTTTAGCCATTCTTCAAAACCTCCCTTTTCATCAAAATAAGCCTCGTCATAGTTTTTTTCCAATTTTTTAACCTGTTCAGATAATTGGGGTTGTTGTTGAACCAGATTGTCAATTCTTTTTTCAAAGGTACTGATTTCCTTATCCAGATCAGATAAGTCGATATCAATATCCATCGTTTGAATCATTTTTTCGATGACTGCCTTAATTCCTTTTGGATTTTGAGTTTGAATATACATGGGTATTTCGGCAACAAAATTGGTCATTTCTATATTTTTTTCCGATGCGATTTTAGTCAGCAATGTGGTAAGGCTTGCCGGTCCCCTGTAATTACTAAACCGTATATCATGATTGTTTACATTTATCTTTTGATTCTTGCTGGAAAAATAGCACGATATTCTGACTCGTCTGGAATGAGGAATAAGGCCGGCAACGCTGCCCGAGAAGCAGATCTTTTTGACTTGAAATTCTTCAGCTATCTTGAATAGGCATGCGGCGTAAGCTTTCCATGAGATATTGGGCTCTTTCCCGCTGAAAAGTATGAGGTTATTTCTTGTATCATAAAAGAATTCATTTTTGGGATAATTGAAACCAATCAGAAGGCCATCTTTTATTTCAGCATTGGGCCTGAATTGTGCTATTTCTTCCATGGCTCCCGGAAAATTAAAAAGATAAAAAGGTTGTTCGTCGATTTCGGCAAATTTTTTGGCATGCAATTTGTTTTTTAAATAAGATATGGCACCTGTGGAGACATTTCCGCCATCCATCCAACCGGAAAATCCCAGAATCATTTTAGGGTTTTTCAATATTGGTTTTTGGTGAATTTTCAAATCTTCCATTTTATCGTTCCTTTTAAAAGATTTCGTTTATTTGTCATAGAGATTGTATGTCGGAATATATTTATAGTGATTTTCTATCTATATTTTATCATAATTATTCGCATATTACATCCAGTTGCCTAAGCTCTGCCTTAAGCAAACAATTCAATTGATTTGAAATCCATTTTGCTATCTGAAGTATACTTATTTTGATAGATGTTATTCATAAGAAGAATTATCTATTGTTGGTATGGTCAATATGAATATTAACTATTTATCAGAGAGATAAACCATAATACCTATAAATTTTTGGGTTATTTTATAGAAGATTTAGAAGATATATCAATTTATCTTCTTATCAGTTTTTCTGATCGATTTAATCTTAGCCTTCTATTGATCGGGTTATATCAATTTTTTTACGAAAAAGAAAATTAAAGACTTAAAGGTTTGGAATCATCGGATAATGTATAAGAATAAAATCAACTAAGGAGGTGCTGAAATCTAAATAGGATACGATGAAAATAGTATTGCGAAAAAACATTTGCAATGATAGTATTTTAATAGGGGAAATAATAAGATAGGTAAAGTTAACAATTAAGCTGTATAAGATGATTATTGAAACCATGTGTCTGTGCTAAACAGAAAAAGGCATTGCAATTACATCAAAGATAAAACTAGAAATTGACACACAACTATATTTAATTCTACCGTCAATGATAACCAGCGAAAAATGCTTATATTTTCTATTTGAATAAATGAATAAAAAATAAATTTATCTTTATTTCCCAAATAAATTTTAAAGAATTCGCTGTTCGTTGATTTTCAACAGGCAGATATATTTAACCTGAAGTAAAAATTGATGTCAATTGTCTTTGCTAATTGATGGACATGGGTTCAAATGCTAAAAAATTGCTAATAGGAACAGTGAAAAATAATAGAACATCGGAGGTGTTTACCATGTTATTAGCAGGTCAAGTTGCTTTTGTAACCGGTGCAACCGGAGGAATCGGTTCTGAGATTTGTCGTTCTTTAGCAAAAGAAGGATCGGATATATCTATTTGTTATCATAGTAAAAATGAAAAGGCAAAAATGCTTTATGAAGAAATAACATCTATGGGTAGAAAAGCCTTAATAGTCCAAGCGGATGTATCCGACAAGGCGCAGGTTTTTTCTGCGGTTGAGAAAACAAGGCAAACATTGGGGCCTGTTGATATCTTGGTTAATAATGCCGGAATGACAGCAACCGGAAAATTAGAAGATATCAGCGAAAAAGATTGGGACCATTGCATGGCAGTTAATCTAAAGAGCGTTTTTCTATGCTCTCAAGCTGTTATTCCAGAAATGAAGAAGCGGGAAAAAGGTTCGATTATTAATATTTCTTCAATAGCGGCAAAAACGGGCGCAACCAATGCTTCTGCCTGTTATCCTGTTTCCAAGGCAGCTGTCTCAAGTTTGACACTGCAAACAGCCAAGGAGCTTTTACCGTTTAATGTCAATGTAAATGGTATAGCGCCGGGGATTATCGATACGCCTTTATGGGAAGTATATGGCTCCGAAAAAAAGAGGGAAAGCATAAAAAATGTAGTTCGCGGAGCGGGCAGTCCCATTGACGTTGCAGAGATTGTCGTATTTTTAGCTTCTTCAAAATCCCGATATATTACGGGAGAGATTATCGATGTCAATGGTGGTGTATTTATGGATTGAGTCATGTTTATTTGGTTCAAGTAAATGCAAAAAATATGAAAGGGGAATCTTATGTCATTAGGAATCAATGCAACCACACCGGAAGGCATGGTGATGGCTGCTGATAGTCGTCAGTCTTACCGGAACAGAAAAGGCATGGCACGTATCGGGAGTGACAATGCATCTAAACTTTTTCAATTAAATGAAAGGATGGGTGTTTTGGTCACCGGATTGGCATTTTTATCGGAAAATGGGGTAATAAAAAGCGTGACCAAATTTATAGAACAGTATAAAAGAGAAACCGATCTATCACGAATAAGTATTCACACCGTTACCGAAGGGCTTTACGAACTTTTACATCTGAAATATAATTGGCAGAAGCGTTTGGATGATTCGGTTGAAAAAATCAATAACGATTTGCGAAGACAGGGTTTGGAAGTGCTGGAAATTAAGCAGGATAAGAATCTGGTGAAGTTTAGATACAAGGATAAAAATGATACGGTAAGAAACGGAATTGCTGGGATTGAAGTTATTTCCCTTATGGTAGCGGGCTTCAACCAGGATGGCTCGCATGAAGTCTATGTATGCCGTATTCCCGGTGAGATTCAAAAAAAACGGGATAGCAGAGAAAAGGGCATGGAATATGGTGCAAGTTGGATTGGGCAAACGGATGTAGTTTCCCGAATCATTTTAGGAATTGACTGGCGAATCAATAATTTCAAATTTATGCAGGATGTTAACAAGGATTATGGCGCGGAAGAGATTAGAAAACAGATTAGAGGTTTGCAGTATGCCATCCAATGGGGCATTATGACTTTGCAGGATGCTATTGATTTTTGTACTCTAATGATCCGTACCACTTCCGCGATGCAGCGTTTTTCTGATGGTATTGTTGCTAATCCGGGGGATATGCCCGGGGTGGGTGGTCCGGTGGATGTGGCAATCATCACTGCAGATAAAGGCTTTCAATGGATACATAAAAAACAACTGAAAATTGAGGAGTGATTTTATAGGGGAAAACTGAAATATTTTGTACCAAGCATCTATTTTAAGTGTATTTTCTTTATATTGTGACAGGAAAAACATAGAATTAAATAACGAAATGCAATATCAGTCATTTTATCCTTATGTTTCCGGCTGTAAATTGTTAAAAAGATAGAGATTTTTTCAAAAAAATGATGGGTCATTCAATAATTGAGGCGTTTTACAATTATCTTTTATTAAATATAAAATATATTTTCAGAAAAAGAAGGATTTTAAAAAGAAATGCAGAATAAATAAATATGCAAGTAATTTGTCGGAATTTGATATCATTTGCGCTTTAATCTATAATATTATATAATAATGTCAAAAGCGACTAAAAACTTTTTCAAAAAGAAGGTGACCAATAAGGCAAAACCTCAAAAAGGTGAAAAAGGTACACTATCCTAAAGGGTAGGCCGCAAAGTCATGGGTCTAAATCACTTAATGTGACATGACCGCCAGACTGCCGACTTTTTTATTTTCAAAAGATAAAAAAGGTGGGCAGTTTTTTTTAACTCTACACCATGAAAAACATTTCCATTAAAATGAAACCCGCCTTTATCGGAAAAAAGGAGGCGGTTTTTTTTGACTTCATTAAAATTGCTTAAAGTAGCCCTTCAATCTTATATTGAAAAAATGAAGATATTAAATACCTGGAAAAATATATATATGCCCCAAGATGATAACCATTTGCTTTCCTCTTTTCATAAGTGGCGTACTTACTATAATTCTCTCAGAAAACTAAACCTGCACAGTCAAAGAAGGGGAGCATGGCGAAAAGCAAGATACGATTGACTATCCTGACTTTAAGGTTTTTATTTAAAAATGTTCAGATTCTAAGGGGTATTGATTTATATAAACTGATTTTTTGCATGAAAAAGAATCAATGGTCTGGGCATTTGTTTTTAAGACATTTTTATGCTTATTATGAAGGTCATTAAATGATGCTTTATCAGCCCAAAAGACTTTCTAAAAATATTTAGAATCAAAGACAGATATTTAATGCCTGTGAATATCAGGTAAATAACAATCGCCCAATATTATAAGAAAAGAAAGAGGGGGTGACATCCTAACAAAAGGGAGGAATTCAAAAAGCTGAAAAAGGTACACTGCCCGAAAGGGCAGGCCACAAAGTCCCTGGGTCTAAATCATTTATAGTGATATGACTGCCAGACTGCCTGCTTTTACAAAATTAGAAAGTAAAAGTATAGGTAGTTTTTTACTTTTGAAACAAAAAAAACAAGCCCGTTGTTCTCGGCCAAAAAAAGAACGGGCTTGATCAGAGCCAAAGTCCAAAACGTCCTTCAAGCTCTTTTCTATTATAGCAAATATATTAGACAAAGCAAATATAAAACGAAAAATATTTTATAATAAATAAAGAATTTTGAGGCTTGGCTCTTATTGGAGGTCAAGCCTTTTTTATTGGGAAGGCAAATTGGAACCGGTCTCTAAAATACTGCTGATAGAAAAAGTCCGGGGCAGATAATAGATTTTGGGAACCCTGATTTTACTTATTGCGATGACTTAAACGAATGAGACATCTATCTATTCCGATAAGGGGGTGATTGTATAGATTATAGACAGGAGATTTGAAAGTTCTTTAGAAATAGATATTAAAATTTTAAGGGGGAAAAATAATGTTAAGTAAAAGAATTTTAGTAATAATGTTTTTAGTGGCATTTTCAATTTTAATGGTCGGCTGTATCCCACTAATCCCACCAATTAACAATGTGGCACCGGTAATATCTTCAACTGCAGATACTACTGCAACTGCATTTATGGAATACACTTACGATGTAAATGCTACCGATGACAATGGAGATGCTTTACTTTACTCTCTTACGACTAAACCTGCGAACATGACCATTGACCTTGCTACTGGAGAAATAGAGTGGATACCAAATGCAACACAAGTTGGAGATCATGACGTTGTTGTAGAAGTAACTGATGGATTTTTAAGTACTACTCAATCCTTTACTATCACTGTTTCAGAAAGGACACCAATGGAGATAATCGTAGATTCTCCTTTAACATTTACAGTAGATGAACCATACTGGTTTACGGTAGACATGATCGCTCATGATGACATAGGAAAGTTTGTAGAAGCTCACTTTGAAGTGCCGGAATCAACGGAGGGTGTAGATATATCAGGGAGTATTGAAGTAGCTGTTGGATCAGATTTGGTCTTTTTGTTAGAGGGCTATGAATTTCAGACAGAGGAATTCACCATGGAGGATGCTACAGCAAGCTTTAGAGGAACATTTGACGAGGTGGGAACTTATTCAACAACCATAGAGGTGAAAACAACTGATGGTACTCTATTATGCAGTAAAGATATAGACATAGTAGTCGTAGAACAAGCAGTAGCAGAACAACTTGTAGTAACTCAAAACTCAGGTCAAAACGATATAAATAGAGCAGCAGGTCACCCTTATATTGATTGGACAATAGATGGTTCCTGTATCGATTTCGAATTTGTTAATCCTACTACTGTATCCTATGCTTTTGATTATAGGGTAGACAGAGAAGTAGGAACAGTTAATTCGTGGTCTAGTATAATCATTGGTGGGGGGGAATTAGCCGGTGAAGAAATTGGACCATCATACAATATTGTTAATGTGTCTGCTGGATCACCGCAAACAGTGCACGTTTGTGTAGAAGAAGAAGTTTGGGTTGGATTGAGATTAGGAGGAGAAAATGATTGGTATTTAGATTGGATTAAATTTGAAGTACAATAAAAAGTTCATATAAATAAAAATCAGGGATAGATTCCGTTTTATTTCCGGGATTTGTTCCTGATTTTTCTAGCATATTTTATTTAATTGTATGGCTAAGTTCTTCCCATTTTTGGGAAAGGTCTGTCAGTTCCTGATTGCATTTTTTTAAGTCAATCATCAGCGTTTTTATCTTCTGAGAATTTTTTAAAACATCCGGATCGCATAATTGATTTTCAAGATTGGTTTTATTTTCTTCCAGTTTTTCGATATGTTTTTCTACCGTTTTCAGCTTTTTCAATACCTCTTTATTTTGCCGGTAAATCAGATTTCTTTTTTCCGCTTCTTCTCTCTTTTTTTCTTTATCCGTTATCTTAGAATTTTGTTTTAATGTTTCTTCCCGGCGTTTGTTGGGTTGGTCGTTTGCCGCTTCTTCCAGTAATTGGGTTCGTTTTTCCACAAAATAGGAATAGTTACCGGGATAATCAATCATTTGACCCTCTCTGATTTCAATGACCCGATGAATGAGATTATCCAGAAAGTAACGGTCATGCGAAACAATCAGAATCGTGCCTTTATATTTCAAAAGTGCTTTCTGAAACAGGTCTTTTGTGGCAATATCCAGGTGATTGGTCGGTTCGTCAAGGATGAGAAAATTTGATTTCTCCATGAGCATTTTAGCCAGCGTCACTCTCGATTTTTCTCCTCCCGAGAGAACATTAATGGGTTTATGAATACTGTCACCTGAAAAGAGAAAAGCACCCAAAAGATTTCTTCTTTCTTCACCGGTCATAGGGCTGGAGACTGAAGAAATCTCCTGCCAGATAGAATGCTTATAATTCAGGTTTTGCGCACTTTCCTGGGAAAAAAAGGCCATGCTGACTTTATGCCCCAATGTGACAGAACCGCATGTAGGGGCTTCTCTTTGGCTAATTAAACGGGAAAGGGTGGATTTTCCTGCACCATTTACGCCGACCAGTGCCACTTTTTCACCGCGATGAAGGACAAAATGAATGTGATTGAATACCTGTTTTTCGGCATAGGCTTTCCCCAGGTCTTGGGCATTGACAACATTTTCCCCGCTGCGGGGACACTCGGGAAATCGTATTTGAATGTTCTTTGCATTCTTTTCCAATTTGACGGTGGGCATTTTCTGAAGCATTTTTATTCGGCTCTGTACCTGCACAGCTTTGGTATTTTTATAACGGAATCTTTCGATAAACCGTTCTGTTTTAGCGATTTTATCTGCCTGATTTTTAAGTTGTTTTTTTAATAATTCTCTTCTTTTGATCCTGTCTTTCAAATACCAGGAATAATTTCCTTTATAAATGGTTAATCTATGATGGTCCAGCTCGGCTATTTGCGTCACCAGTTTATCTAAAAAATAGCGGTCATGGGAAACGGTGATAATGGTTCCGGAAAATTTTTTAAGCCAGTTTTCCAGCCATTCCAAACTTTCTGTATCCAGGTGGTTGGTTGGTTCGTCAAGAAGCAGAATGTCCGGAGATGAAAGCAGAAGGGATGTCAGGAAGATACGCATCTTCCAGCCGCCGGAAAATTCACTACAGTTACGGGAAAAATCATTTTCCCGGAATCCCAAACCTTTCAGCATTTTTTTTGCCTCAACTGAAAAAGTATAGCCGCCTTGCATCTCGAAAAGGTGGGTTGCCTGCTCATACTTTTTGAAAGCAGTATGAAATTCCGGCGAATCGGAAGGAACTGAGGATAAATATTTCTCATGCTTAATGAGTGCATTTTCCAGTGCCGCAATACCCGATTTTTCCTTTAAAAAAAGAAGAAGTTCCTTCTCGCTGCCAAGCTCAACAATGTCCTGGGGCAGATAACCGATTTTTTGGTTTTTGGGTATGGTGATTTTACCACTATCAGGATGGAATGTTCCGTTTATTATTCTAAACAAGGTGGTTTTCCCTGTACCGTTATTTCCCACCAGGCCGATTCGACTTCCCAGAGGTATCTGCCAGTCTAAATTTTCAAACAGAGTTTTTTCGGGAAATGCAATGCCGATATTTCTAAGCGTAATCATAATAAAGAATAATCTCCTATGTTTCAAACAATTCGTTTAGAACATTATACACGAAACTGTAAAAAATTACTTTAGATTAACGGGAAAATGTTTTAAAATAAACCATAGGGGCATAAAGTTATTTCCCGAAAAACAAAAGAGGCGTATATTGTGAAAAAAGACAAACATTTTTATGAAATTGCAGTGATTGGTGCCGGGCCTGCCGGCATGATGGCTGCCGGTAGGGCAGCAGAATTGGGAGCAAGTGTTGCTTTGATTGAAAAAAATGAGGTTCCCGGAAAAAAACTATTGATTACCGGTAAAGGAAGGTGTAATTATACCCATTATGAGACCGATAGCAGAAAACTGGCAGAAAAATTTGGGAGGAATGGTCGTTTTTTGTATAGTGCATTTTCGCGATTCGGTGTTTCCGAAGTTCTTCATTTCTTTCAAAGTCGCGGAATAAAAGCAAAAGTTGAACGTGGAAATAGAGTGTTTCCTGAAAATGGAGATGCCCGGGATGTATTAAAAGTATTTCTAAAATATTTATCAGAGGGAAAGGTAGATACATTTCTTGATTCTGCCGCAACGGATATTGTTATGGACCATCAAGGGCATCAAAAAAATTTTCGAATTATTTTGCCTAAAAATGAAATCATTTCCCGAAAAGTAATTCTTTGTACCGGGGGAAAATCCTATCCCCAAACCGGTTCAACTGGTGATGGATATCATTGGGCAAAAAAATTTGGACATACGGTGATACCACCGGAGCCGGCTTTGAATCCGGTGAAAACTGCCGAAAAATGGGTCAAGGAAATTCAGGGACTATCCCTTAAAAACGTTTTTCTTCAATTATTCCATGAAGGAAAAAAACAGGATGAACGCTTTGGGGAAATGCTTTTTACGCATTTTGGCATCAGTGGGCCGATTGTTATGGATATGAGTAAAAATATCGGTAAATGTTTAAAAAACAAGGCCAATCTTCGGTTGGTACTTGATTTGAAACCTGCTTTGAGTTTTCAAAAGCTGGATAAAAGGATTCAAAGAGATTTTCAAGAATTTAAAGGCAGAATGTTCAAAAATGCCTTAATTAAATTATTGCCGGCTTCCATGGTCGAATTAATGGTAAAACTGTCTGATATCGACGCAAACAAAAAAGTAGATTATATTTCAAAAAAAGAAAGAAATACTTTGGTTCATCTTTTTAAGGAATTGACCATGACTCCCACCGGACTTTTGGGGTATCAATGGTCTGTAGTTACCAGTGGAGGCATTGCATTGAAAGAAGTGGATCCCAATACCATGGCTTCAAAAAAAGTAAGGCAACTTTATTTTGCGGGAGAGATTCTGGATCTGGATGGACCTTCCGGAGGATATAACCTTCAAGAATGCTGGAGCACGGGATATCTTGCAGGAGAGAGTGCCTTAAGCAAGAGGAGCAATTGATTTTTTTGTTGTAAAATAATGGAAATAAGGGTACGAATGTTTATATGTCAAGATTTAAAATATGATTTGAGGTATGATTTATGAAAATTCTACATCTGGCAGATATCCATTTGGGAATGGAGAATTATGGGCGAATAGATCCTTCTACCGGATTACATACCCGGTTGCAGGATTTTATCAAGTGTTTCCGTTTTGCTATCGATATTGCTCTGGAAGAAAAGGTAGACTTGGTATTGTTTGCCGGAGATGCCTATAAAAATAGTTTTCCAAGCCCTACGCATCAGAGAGAATTTGCCCGACAAATTTATCGATTAAGCAGCGCACAAATTCCGGTTGTTCTGGTCAACGGTAATCATGATAATCCCGTTTCTTTCGGGAAAGCAACGTCTTTGGATATTTTTAATACTTTGAATATTCCCGGTATAAAGGTGATATCAAAGCCTGAATTTTTTGTTATGGAGACAAAATCGGGAGCCATTCAAATTTTGGCTTTACCTTGGCCAACCAAGAGCCAGTATCTGGCCAAGGATGAATATAAGCATTTTACCGATAAGGAAATCACCGGGGAAATTCAGAAACGGGTCAGTAAAAACATTAGTGAATTTGTCAAAGAGATAAAACCCGGAATCCCATCCATCTTTGTTGCCCATTTAGCAGCTAAAGATGCTATCTATTCCGGTTCTGAAAAATCGGCCATTATCGGGAGAGATCCGGTATTTTCTACCAACATCTTGGCTCAAGGTACCTTTGACTATGTTGCCCTGGGGCATATCCATAAATTTCAGAATTTGAATCCTCAGGGCCACCCCCCTGTGGTTTATTCGGGGAGCATTGAAAGAATTAATTTTGGTGAAGAGAAAGAAGATAAAGGATTTTGCCTTGTCACTATCGAAAAAGGGAAAATTGATTACGAATTTATCCCTGTCCCTGCCAAAAGATTTGTGACCATAGAAATAGAAGTTGAGAAAGAGCAAAATCCTACCGAAACCATGCTAAAGGAAATTGAAAAATATGATTTATTCGATGCAGTCGTCAGAATATTTTATACCATGTCTGTCGAAAGAGAAGAATTATTAGATTTTAAGAAAATTCATGCTGCATTGGAATCTGCTTTTATGGTAGCTGCTATCACCAGAAGATCAAACCAGGTGAACAAATTGCCCAGAGCAGAAATATCCGAAAATCTAAGCATGGCAGAAGCTATGGAAAAATATATCCAATCTCATTCGCAACTAGTAAATATTGGCGAAGAATTAAAAAGCTATGCTCGAAAATTAGAAGATGAATTGGAGAAAAAGCAATCCCTTTAAACATGGTCTCTATTTTTTGCATATCGGGAGTAACCATAAAAAAACGTTTTAACTTTTCAAGCGGGTTTTTATTTATTGGTATATAAATCAATCAATCTGTTGGCAGAATAATAAAAGAAAGGAAGGCCCTTGATACCGGTTAAATTAAACTTAAAGAATTTTCTAAGTTATGGAGAGGATGTTCCTCCTCTTGATTTCAGTCAATTTCAAATTGCCTGCCTTTCGGGGAATAACGGGCAAGGAAAATCGGCTCTTCTGGATGCTATAACCTGGGCAGTTTGGGGAGAGGGGAGAAAATCCAGCCGTGAAAAAAAAGCTGATAAAAGCCTGCTTCGAATCGGACAAAAAGATATGCAGGTTGAATTTGTGTTTGATTTGGAGGGGGATAGATATCGAATTATCAGAAATTTTTCCCTGGGAAATAAGAGCTCTCATTCCGGTTTGGAATTTCAGGTTTTTAATGAGAAACAGGGCCAATATGTTCCCCTTACTGCACCATCACTTCGGAAAACACAGGAAAAAATAAACGATGTTTTAAAAATAGATTATCAAACCTTTATCAATTCAGCCTTTATATTACAGGGAAGAATTGATGAATTCAGTAAAAAGAATGCTCGGGAAAGAAAAGAAATATTATCAGAAATATTAAATCTTTCACGATATGACCGGCTTGCAAATTTAGCCAGGGTACATCTAAAGGAAATGAATCATATTATAATCAGGTTGGATAGCCGGTTGCAGACGATTTCAGAAGAACTGGAGAAAATTAGTCTTTATCAAGATAAATTAAACACATTAACCGATGACTATAAGAAGATTCACTTGAAAATCATAAAATCAGAAAAAGAAATTAATCAAATCAAAGAAAAGCTTAATAGATTGCTTCATAAAAAAGAACAATATAAAGAGCTGGAAATTCAATCCAGGCAAATCAAAGAAGATATGATTCAAGAAGAAAAAGAGTTAGCACAAAAAACAGAAGAATTACATTTTTGCGAAGCGTTGATTTCCCAAAAAAAAATAATTTTAACGGAATATAAAAATCTACAGGCATACTCAAAAGAAAGAAACCAATTGGTTCATCAATTGCAGAAGATGAGAAATCTGGAGATGGAGAAAGTGACCACAGAAAAAAGGATTGAAAATAGGAAAACTGATTTAAAAGTGTCTCTCCGCATTAAAGAAGGCCGGCTGCTCGAGATACAGCGAGCTGTCACGGAGGGCGAGAAATGTAGAGTGGAGATTTTGGAATTAAAAGATAAAATACGAAAAATAGAAGTTGCAGAAGAAAAAAAAGAAAAAATCCGTGAACGGGGTATGAATCTTAAGATGGCATTGAGCAAAATAAAAGACCGGCAAAACAGGCTGGAAAAGACCATTGAAGACGATGTGGAAAAATTGCGGCTTTTAAAAGAAAATCCACAGGGCGAATGTCCGCTTTGTGAGAGTGAATTAAATGTACAAAAGAAAATGAAAATAGAAGAAAATATAGAACTGGAAATCAGAGAAAATCGAAAAATAATGGATCGGTTAAGACTGGAAGAGAGAGAAAAAAATACTCAAAAGGATAGATTAAGCCTGCTTTGGCGGGAAATAGAAAATAACATTAAGGGCAAAGCTGATTATCAGCAGGCGTTGAGTCATTGCAAAATGAAATACCAACAGGCAGAGCAGGCAGGTGCCGAATCAAGGCAAGTAAAAAAAGAAATTGAAATAATTCAAAAAAATATTGAAAATGGAAAATTTGCAAAGGAAGAACTGCAGGTCTTAAATCAGATTATCAAGAAGATCAAAGAAGTGGGATATTGCGAAGAAAGGCATCACTGGCTGGATAAAAAAATTGAAGCATTGCAAGAAGCAGCGATACGCTATTCAAGGTTGGAAGATGCTGATAGGAAAATGAATCAACTTATTGAAACGCTTGATAAAATAAAAAATAGGGTGATAAAAAAGGAAACGAATCAAAAAAATATAGAACGAAAGCGAGAACAAATCAGGGAAGATTTAAAAAATTTACCCGATATGAATTTGGTAATCAGCCGGAAAGAAGAACAATTAAATCGTGATAGGGAAATAAACAATCTAATAATTGAGGAAAAAGGGGCTTACCAGAGCAAATTTGACTATTGCCAGAAATTAAAAAAAGAAAAAAAATTCATTGAAAAGGATTTAAAAAAAGCAAGAAAAGAACAGGGGATTTATGAAAAACTTATCGTTGCATTCGGAAAGAATGGTATTCAGGCGCTTATCATTGAAAACGTATTACCGGAAATTGAAGAAGAGGCTAATGAAATCCTGGCTAAATTAACCAATCAAAAAACACAGATTTCTATTGAATCTCTTCGTGATCTAAAAAGCGGAGAAGTCAGGGAAACTTTAGATATTGTGATTAGTGATGAATTAGGAAATCGTGATTATGAGCTTTATAGTGGAGGTGAATCTTTCAGGATAGATTTTGCTTTAAGAATCGCCCTTTCTAAATTATTGACCAGGCGAGCGGGAGCGAAGCTGAGAACTCTGGTGATGGACGAAGGATTTGGAACGCAGGATGAGGAAGGCATTGAAAATTTAATTCAAGCGATTGAAGTGATTCGTGATGATTTTGATAAGATATTGGTTATTACGCATTTGGAATCTTTGAAATCGGCTTTTCCTGTAAGAATTGAAGTATCAAAACTGCCTGAAGTCGGTTCCAGATATGAAATAATAAAAAATTAGAAAATATTTCAATAGGAAGGGATTTGACAGATTTTGTTGAATAATAATATAAGGATTTACAATGTAAGGATGATGATGAATAAAAATCAATCACGTTTTTTTAATTAAAAAAGGAGGTGAAAAAGATATTTAATAGCTAATAGGTTTTACTTTAGTCTTAGTCTCATTAATATATTAAATATAAAGGAGATTCAAATTAATGAAAAAATTGTTAACATTTTTTCTCTTCGTGCTTTTCCTTATCATGACTGTTAATACAGTTAATGCGGTGGAAATAACCTTTTGGACACACGAAGACCCCAATAGAACGGAAATTGAAAACCGATATATTATGGAATTTGAAAAAGCAAATCCGGGAGTTACTGTTAAAAGAGTAACGAATAGCTCAACCAAAATACAGGAATTGGTTCTTACTGCTTTTGCTGCCAACCAAGGTCCCGATATCTTCAATATGTCCATCGAAGACGAATATGCTTATATTGTCAATGAACGCCTTGCTCCGATTGATTTTGAAGCAGCAGGCTATCCCAGTCTACAGGCAGTTTATGATGCATATGTTCCCGGGGTATTAGATCCGGTCACTTACAAGGGAAATCTTTATGGGCTTCCATTGGAGTTAACCAACTGGTGCCTCTATCTTAATAAAAAGGTATTTAGAGATGTTGGTCTTGACCCGGAAAAAGATTATCCCAAAACCTGGGAGGAAATGGTAGAAGTTTCAGACAAAATTGCTATTCGCGATGGAGAAATACTAAGCAGGAGAGGATTTGATTTCAGATATCCTTATTATCTTGTTTCCATGGTGCCGATGGTTGAACAGCTTGGTGGAAAATTAATCAGTGATGATGGAAAAACGGCTATTGTCAATGATGAAGCCTGGCTAAAGTTCTTGAAATTTATGCAGGAATGGGGTCCTAATGGAAAAATACTCGGTTCTCCTACTTATGCTAATGCCCGAAAACTCTTCAATAAAGACAATAATGATATTGGCATGTGCTTGACCGGCCTCTATCAACAGGGAAGAATCAGAAACGATAATCCCGATTTCTACAACAGTGGTGAATGGATGGTTGTTCCTTTCCCGGTATTTGAGGATGCAGTTAAAGATGTCCCGGCTGCCTATTACGGACATTATTATATGGTCAATGGCCAGAAACCAATAGAAAATCAAAAAATGGCTTGGAAATTGATTGCCTATATGCTCAGTCACGGAGAAGAATATTTAACCAAAGTCAATATTGTCATACCTACAGTTAAATTAATGGAATCAGAGACATATAAATCCATGCCTTATTCAAAAGTATTTGCAGATGATATGGCTAAGGGACATGTTGTTTATTATGCAGAAAGCAGTGCTGAGATCCAATCACTTATAAGAGAAGCAGTTGAATCGGTTATGCTGGCAGGCACTTCACCGGAAGACGCACTAAAGACTTTAAAAAGGAAAGCGCAGGAAGTCCTTGAAGAAGGATAGTAAAATAAATTTTTAAGAAAACTTAATATAGGGCTAAGCCAATTAGCTTAGCCCTATATTATTATTATTAAGGAAGCACGATTTATGAGTAAACGAAAAACAAAGTACAGTATTGAAAGAAAGAAAGCGCAATGGGGATGGATTTTTGTTGCACCTTCATTAATTGTTTTTGCGATATTTAATTTTTATCCAATTTTTAATGCATTTTACACTAGTTTATTTAAGAAAAAATTGTTATCTTTAAAAGCTCCGACATTCATTGGTCTGCATAATTATGCTTATCTATTGAATTCCCCGGATTTTTGGAATTCTATAAGAGCAACTGTTGTATTTACTATTGGAACTTTTATCCCTCTTTTAATTTTTAGCCTTCTATTTGCCGTATTGATTATGTCCAGGAAAAGATTTCAAAAATTCTTTCAAATGGCATATTATTCTCCTGCAGTGCTTTCCTCTGTGGTAGCAGCAGCCATTTGGCTGATTATTTTTGATCCGAGAGGCTTAGCTAATCAGTGGGTAAATTTAATGATGAATACTCCAGGAATTGACCATAAGTGGCTAGCAAATTCAATTATGGTTCAATTGTCAACCATGTTGGTTTATGGCTGGAAATATGTTGGCTATTTTACCATTATTTTTATTGTGGGATTAGCATCCATTCCCAAAAGTATTTATGAAGCAGCAAGGATAGACGGTGGGAATCAATGGAAAAATTTTTGGTATATTACTTTGCCGCTTTTGAAGCCGACCACCATTCTGGTTTCCATTATGTCCATGCTGCAATGTTTGAAGACATTCAGTACACAATATCTTTTTACCCAGGGAGGGGCTCCGTTGGCCCCCATTAACGTTATCACGATGAATGTTTATCATACGGCGATAAGGGATCATAGAATTGGTAGGGCAAGTGCCATGAGTATTATTCTTTTTATCATCATGTTATTTTTTACCTGGGTGCAATTCAGGTCTTCACGGGCTGATGAAATTAGTTATTAAGGAGAAAATTATTTATGTCTCAAAAACTTCAATTGAATCGAATAAAAAAGAGGGGTCTTTTTCAGCAATATAATATTTTCGAGTTATTAGTTTGGGTTTTTCTTATTATAACTGCTTTATTCGTTCTCGCTCCAACTATTTTTATGTTTACTGCCTCATTTATGCCGGCAAATGATATTTTGAAAATGCCTTTTCGATGGATACCTAAAAGTTTTTATTGGCAAAATTTTTGGCAGGGGATTCGAGGGAATAATGGAAGTTTTATTTATGTTAGAAACATCTTAAATTCGCTCATAGTTGCTGCTGTTGTATCTGCGACGACTGTATTTTTTTCCGCGTTAGCAGGATTTGGTCTAGCTAAATATTACTTTAAAGGAAGAAATATGGTTTTCATGTTTATTATGGCAACTATGATGATACCTTTTGAAGCCATCATGATCCCTCTGTATCTTGTAACAACCAAGTTAGGACTTCAGGATTCATATGCCGGATTGATTGTTCCATTTTTAGTTAATGCGTTTGGTATTTTTCTTATGAGACAATATTTTATTACTTTTCCCGATGAAATATTGGATGCGGCTAGAATCGACGGCGCAGGTGAATGGATGATTTTTAGGACCATTATTCTTCCCAACAGCATCCCCGCCATAGCAACCCTGGCTATTCTTACTTTTAAAGCACAATGGGATAATTTATTATGGCCATTATTGGTAGTGCAAAGCGAAGAGATGAAAACCATCCCTTTGTACATCGTAAAATTTATGGCAGAAAAACATACCGACGAAGGCGCCATGATGGCTGTAGCTGCAATAGCCAGTATCCCCATATTAATTGTATTCTTTAAACTTTCCAAATACTTTTTGGGTGGTGCTGCTATCTATTCATCAAGGAAAGGATAAAAATAAGATATGAACACGCTTTATATTTTTGATATGGGAGGGGTGCTTTGTGAAAATTTTGATGTCATTCCAAGCATTGCTAAACATCTGGGTATGACCGAGAAATCCTTTTTTATAATAGCCGGAGAGAATTTTAGAAGCTTACTTGAGGGGAAAATGAGCAGTCATGAATTTTGGAAATTGTTTTCATTAAAATCTGGCCGGTCAATAAAAGAAGAATTATTCGAAAAATATTTTCATCCCCGGATCAACAGCGACGTAAAGGAGATTATCAAGCACTTGAAAGCGCATTCAAGAGTTGTGTGTGGCACGAATGTAATCGATTCCCACTATACTCTTCTTTTAAAGCGCGGTGACTATGCTATTTTTGATGGAGTTTATGCATCACACTTGATGGGTATATCCAAACCAGACTCTGATTTTTACCAATATATCCTACAAAAAGAAGACGTTAAGCCTGAAAAATCCGTCTTTGTAGATGATACGGAAGAAAATGTAACCGCTGCTAAAAACCTCGGGATTAAATCCATTTTATTTGTAAATCCTATTGACCTCAAATACAAGCTAAAAAACTGAGAAAACATTTCGCAAATCTTTTTTAATATTTATTTTTTCGAAATACTGACTAATTTTAATCCTGAAACATTTGTAGAACCTAATGCTCAAAAATTTTCAATACTTGTAAAATAAATTTTTAAAAATTCTCTTTAATATATTTTATTTCTTGTAAAAAATTACCAATTCTTCTTGTATTGTTAATTTAAATATGATTTAATTAAATTGAAATAATTAAATATAATTTAATTATTTATTAGTAATAAAACATATTTGCTCCAGAAAGAGGATAAAATAATCAGTGGTTGAAAAAAAAAGATTAGGCAGGAAAATCCGAAAATTACGTATTTCAAAAGAGATGAATCTTGGTGATTTAGCCAGAAAAATTGGAAAAACTTCCAGTTATTTAAGCCAAATAGAACGAGGGATGGCATCGCCCTCTATTATGGCATTAAGGGAAATATCTAAAGTTCTTGAGGTTCCCATATTTTATTTTTTAGTAGATGACAAGAAACAAAGTGCCATCGTAAGAAAAGATAAACGTAGAATTTTACAATTTCCTGAATCCCATTTAACCTACGAATTGCTTTCCCCCGATTTAAGCAGACAGATAGAGCTGATAAGAACGCGAATTGAACCGGGTGCAAGTACTTGCAGTAAACCTCTTTCGCATAAAGGGGAAGAATGTACCTTGGTAGTCGAGGGAAGGATGCAGATTGAAATCGGTGATAATGAATATACATTAGAAGCCGGGGATTCAATATATTACATCGCGAATATCCCACACAAGATAACCAGTATAGGTAAAGAAGATCTTGTCATTATTTCAGCTATGACACCGGCTAATTTCTAAACTGACATATACTTGGATTCTGCTACAAAAATGACGGAACGAGTTTTGTGCTTATAATGCTAAAAAACTGAATTATTTTTCAGATGAATGTTAAATAAATGATTAAAAATATTAGAATGCATTAAGTTGCAGCTAATAAATAAATAAGGAGGTTAAATGATTTATAGGAAAAAAATATTTCTGTCTGAATAAAAAAATAAATATGTAAAGGAAGAAAACAATGAACAAAAGAACAATGTTTTTTATCATGATGCTCACCATAGCATTACTCTTTACATCCAGTGTTTTTGCCGCAGATATGAAAGTTTTAAAAATTAGTCATTTAAACCCACAAGATCCGAAAGAAATTGCCACTGCTGCCATGACCCAGGTTTTTAAATCCATGGTTGAGAGTGGAACTAATGGAGAAATTAGTGTAGAAATATACCCAAACGGTGTGCTTGGAAATGAGCGTGAAAGCATGGAACAGGTACAAAATGGAGTGACTCAAAGTTATATTGCTTCAGGTGGAGGCATGTCCATTTTCTTTCCCTTATTCTCTATAGTAAACATTCCTTTTTCTATTACTGATTACAGCGTTGCCTATGAAGTATATGACGGACCTTTTGGTGATGAATTAGCCAAACAGATTGAAGAAAAAACTGGTTTTGTCGTATTGGCTTTTGGTGAATCTGGCGGATTTTTCCAACTAACCAACAGCAAGAGAACTGTCAAATCACCCGATGATATGAAGGGTTTGAAATTCAGAACCATGACCATTCCAATTCATATGGAATTTATGCGTTCTTTGGGCGCATCCCCAACCCCAATTGCTTGGGCTGAATTATATACATCTTTGCAGACAGGGGTAGTTGATGGCCAACATAATCCTGCACCAATTATTAAAATAGGTAAAATCGAAGAAGTTCAAAAATATTTATCTTTAACCAATCATATGTACACTCCCTATGTATGGGTCATGAATGGGGATTGGTATAATGGATTAACCGTAGGTCAACAAAGTGTCATCAGGGAAGCAGCTCGTGTTGCCAATATCGCTGGCAGAGGTGTTAACCGTTTAATTGAAACATCTGATGAAGGAATTCCTTATCTTGCGACAAAATTGGAAGTGTATAAACCTACTGCTGAGGAATTGCAGGCATTTCAGGATATCACCATTCCGGCTTCAATGGCATTTATCGAAAATGAATACAAGGAAGAAGGGAAGGAATTAGCACAAAAATATCTGGACGCCATCAAAAAGGCAAAAAAAGATTTAAATTTGTAATAAATGAAATGGTCAAGGGTGGATTTATTATGATCCACCCTTGATTCTAATGAATTATTTTTTTCTTCTTTTGAGGAGTTAAAAATTGAAACAAAAATCATTTTTTAAAACGGTTGATAATTGGGGTATTTTTTTAGCCAGATTAACGATTTATATCGTTATTGTTTTTAGCTTAATTATGGTGATAACAGTTCTGCTGGGTGTTATTTTTCGATATATTATTCAGAATTCATTAAGCTGGTCTGAGGAGTTAGCAAGATACATGATGATTTGGGCAGCTTTGCTCAGTATCAGCATTGGCATAAAGTACAAGGAACACGTTGGAATTCAGCTTCTACTAAGAAGATTACCCATACGGATTGCAAGAATGATTAATATATTAGTCAATTTAATCATCCTGTTTTTTTTAGGTGTTTTAACTTATAAAGGAATGCTGGTAGCAGCTAAAGCCACTCCGCAACTATCTTTAGGCTTGGGAATCAGTATGTTTTGGCCTTTATTGAGTATTCCTGTTGCCGGTGTTCTTGCCATAATGCAGCAACTATTTCAGATTCTGCTCAGTTTGAAAAAAGATATATCTTTTGATGAATTATTGGGAGCAACAGAAGCAAATGAAGCATTAAAAGAAGTTGGTATAGAAATTTCCAATCAATAAACGGAGTAATGAGCTTATGTTGGTTTTTATGGGATTATCATTTATTATTATGTTATTTGCCGGAATGCCAATCGGGTTTGCTTTGGGGGCAACTGCATTATTTATATTTTTGAAAATGGATATGCCGGTTTTATTAAATATGGTTCCCCAACGTTTTTTTGCCGGCTTAGACATGTTTACCTTAATGGCTATGCCCTTCTTTATTTTAGCCGGTCAAATAATGAACAAGTCAGGAATTACGAAAAGATTGGTGAATTTTTCAAATGTTCTTGTCGGGCATTTGAGAGG
>Ga0272442_10003412_pt1 | contig 22315 bp, 28 predicted proteins | sample SSMForm2O_FD_200262 | JGI IMG/M metagenome (GOLD analysis project Ga0272442, IMG submission 200262) | Marine sediment archaeal communities from Little Sippewissett salt marsh, Falmouth, MA, United States - SSM-Form-2O | ecosystem: Environmental > Aquatic > Marine > Wetlands > Sediment ...
AAGAACCTGTCTTTTTAGTAAAAGTTCCATTAGAAGGTTACATTTGTATTTAAAATAGATTAAAATGGCTTATAAGTACAACTTATCCTATAATTTTACTCGCTATAATACTAATGGATTAGAGATTTTACGTCCGATTATACCTGTCGAGTTAAAATATGAAAGTAATGAACCCATAATCTATACAATGCTTCTTGACTCAGGTGCTGATATTTCACTTCTTTCAAAAGATGTCGGAGAAAGTCTGGGAATTGATACAGAAAGAGAATCTGATGACGATGTGTACGGTGTTACAGGGCATACTCCAGTCATAGAAGAGAAGATAAAAATTAGGTTTGGAATGGGCAATAGATTTGAATTTGAGTCTGAGATTCCCATGCAAATAACTAAAAAAAGGGAAAGACCTGCTATTCCAGCATTAGGTCGCGAGCCGATATTTAGAGAATTTGATGTTCATTTTAGGATGGGGCTTTCTGGTGACAAAAGGAAGTTTGTGTTGAGCAAATTGTAATTTTTTGATATAGTTATTAATAATCTCTCTTAATTTAATAATACTAACAGACTCCTATTTTGTTATAAATAATTACATTATCTATAAATTTCTTAAATGTAATCTATTCCTTATGAGAATAAAAGATATCCCTTGGTATAATAGACCTGGTGCAAGGCTTAAAAAGAAAGGTGTTTCCGCTCTTTCTGATGCTGAACTTTTTGCAATTGTTATTGGTCGCGGCAACAGGTCTGAAAATGCAGTTGATCTTTCAAATAGGATCTTGAAATCGTTTAATTTTGACAGGCTAGGTAGTCTATCTTTTCATGAACTTAAACTAGAATTCAAAGACCAGGTTCCTGCTATGAAGGTTGTTGCTATGTTTGAAATCTTTAGAAGAACTAGCAGGCTAGAAAGTAAAGGTTTTAAGGTTAAAATAAAAAATGCTGAGGATGTTTATAATTATTTTAAGGACAGGCTTGCTAATAAAAATAAAGAGCATTTTATTGCTTTGTTTCTTGATACAAAGAATAGGATTATTGGTGAGGAGGTGGTATCAGTTGGTACGCTAAATGCATCCATTATTCATCCTCGTGAGGTTTTTAATCCTGCTATAAAAGCTAGTGCAAATGCAATCGTTCTTGTTCATAATCATCCTAGTGGGGACTGCAAACCAAGCGAAGAAGACAAACAAATTACTAAGATGCTAAATGAAGCTGGGGAAATCCTTGGAATTAAGGTTTTGGATCATGTTATTGTTGGTAAGGATGGGTTTGTCGGATTGAAAGAAGTAGGTGGTCTGTAGGGGAACATAATGATTAACGAACCTACTGAGAAAGAACTAGCAATTATTCCAAGATTGTATTCAACTGAAAAAATTCCATTAAAGTATAAGAAAATATATCTACATTTCTTTTTGAGTAATAGTAATTGGTATATCTCAGAGTATGATGGTCAAGATATCTTTTTTGGTTTTGTTTGTTTAAATGGTTTGACAGAATTTGCAGAATGGGGTAACATTAGTTTTAAAGAATTAAAAGAGCTGAAGATTAACATTCCAAACAAAATAATAAAAAATAAAACTGCATTAATTTCCTTAGAAGTTGAAAGAAATTTAAATTTTAAACCAAAAATGGCATACAACATCAAGCTAATTCGTCAATGTCAAGGTTGGTAATATTTATTTCAATTAAGTTAGGATTTCAACTTTTTCTTCTTCTTTTTTATTTTCAGGAAAATTCAAAAAATCTGGAAACCAATAATCTATTTTTCTTTTATCTAGATAATTCTTAATTTCTTTTTTTTGCATTACTTTTATTCTTGAATATAACTTTTTATCAACTTTCATTCTTTCAAAACTTGTAGAATAAAAAATGACATTTTGTCTTATACATATATTTTGCCGTCTGATATTTTTTCTAAATTGTTTTACAAGTTCATCAGTCCATTTTTCATGTATAAAATAATCCTTATTTGTTTGGACTTTTTTTCCATTGTAATAATCATATGTTTGATCTAAAGGTCTAAATCTACAATCAGAGATTTGCACTTTCCAATCCCAGCATTTGATTCTTTTTTCTTCCATTTCTTCAAAAGGAATATCCCAATTGTAAACCATGAAAATAAATATGTCATTAGATTTATACCCTCCACCCATAAGAATATCCAATTGTTCCTTGATTTTTATATGGTCCTTTATTCCCCAATCCCATGCTATCCTAGGACATCTGAATCCGGCTTGTTTCAATTTTTTTGCAAGATTAGGTTTTTTAGTTAAAACTCTTCCATCAAATCCACTCTGAGACTCACACCATGAAATTTTTCTTTGTTTCTTCAATGCAATTAATTCATTAAGAATTTTTTCTATATGACTATTCATTAGAAGGTTATTATCGTAGAAAATGATTTTCTTTTGAAATATTTCATTTTTAATACTCTTTTTTGATTCAAATTCAGGTTCTATTGCCCATGTACCACAAAACTCACATTTACGTGGACAACCTCTAGTTGTATGTAAAATTTGATAATCAATTTCTTCAGAATTATGATTAGTTATCAAATCATAAGCAGGTTTATATTTTTCAGCTTGCTTAAAAATACCTTTATGAACACTATCACATTTGGTATATGCTTTACAATGACTTGGCATTAGCGATGCATAAATTCCTCCAACTGTTATTTTTGTATTTGGAAAAATTTTATGATAATAAAAAACACTATCTTTAACATAAGGTGCCCAATAAGTAAAAAGAGATGTAATTTTAATTTCATCAGGTTTAAAATTAAAATCTTCTAATTTTAAATTTCCTCTAATAAGTTTAACATAATGACCCTTTTTTCTATAATATGATGCAATTTTTAGTAATCCAATTGGTAAAAAATTTTTATGATTCTTACTTTTCCCAGGTATAGGAAAATTAGGTTCTACTAAAAGAATATTTTTCATAGCTATTCTTCTTTAATTTTTTGGTAATATTCATGAATGTCTTTTTCAAATTGTTTTTTAAAATTCGCAAATGATATCGAATTTATCTTGTCATTTATTAATTTGATTCCAGCATGTGCATATTCTTCAGCTATCTGGTAATACTCTTCTGGTTTTGTTAAAATTTCTAAATCTTCATTTTTATATAGTGCAACTGATTTGATAATTGCTTCATCTTCTAGTTTAAGATCCTTTATTAAGAAAAATCCTCCAGATTCTTTATTATTTAAGGATTTACTAACATTATTAAAAAATCCAAATGCAATTGCTAATATAAACTGTTCTTTCCTTGTTTTTCCCTTAAAGAATTCTTCTTTTTGAATATTGTCATATAATTTTCTGTCATCTTTATCAATATAGAGTCTATCTCTTTCTTTAGACATTAAACCACCTCGGTTTTTACCTCTTTTTCATCTGATGACATTTTTAATTCATGAATTATACAAGATTGTGTATTTAACAAATTTCTAACATCGTCATAATCATTTGGTGTTAAAAATAAAATTAGTTGTTTTTCTTTTGATAATTTTAATAATATATTTGCTATATGTTGTCTTGGAGTTCCTGAGACCATTGCCAAAGGTCTATCGATAAGAATAGGTGCATCGAATCCTGAAATACTATGAAGAGCTTTTGTAAAAGATAATGCTAGGCATTCCCTTTCTCCACCAGAAATATTTTGGGGACTAACTTCATAACCAAAAGTATAAACTTTTATATCATAATCTTCGCCTATTGATACTTTTTCAAAGCTTTCTTTTTTCCACATTAAATCAAAGAAATTTTTTTGTGTTTCTGATGAAATTTTTTCTCTTATTTTTTCCATTACTTCTTCTCTTGTTTTTTCTAAAATATCTGTAGCTGTGCTTAAGAAATCAATGTAGTTTTTTAATTTTCCAACTTTCTTGTCACGAATTAATTCATCTTCTAATCTTTGTTTTAATTCATCATAATTTTTAATTGCTTCCTGCAAAGAAAGTTTATGAATTCCCAAACTTTGATTATTTGTTTGAAGAATATTTTCAAAATTTCTAAGCTCACTATACCATTCTCTTATTTTATCTTCATTGTATCCACTTACTTTTACGTCAATACCATGTAGTTTTTGGTCAATCTCATAAATATCTTTTTCAATTTTTTCTATTTCATTTGAAATTTTTATTAATTTATCTTTAAATTCATGAAATTTATCATTAAATGTTATTAATGGACTTTCCATGTTTTGAATTGAAATTGCTGCTTCAGTTGATAGTTTTAAACCATCAAGAAGTTTTTTTACTATTCTCTCTGATTCACTCCCTTCATTAAATTGTCTGCCACAAATAGTACAAATTTTATTATCAAATATTGTTTGTAATAAAGCTTTATCTCCAGTTGGAGGCAATTCTTTTTTCTCTCTTTTATCTTTAATAATATCTAATGAATTTTTTATTGCAGGATATAAATAGATTATAATGCTATATTCGAACAACAACTCTTGTTTTTCATTGTTTTTATTTTTTAAATAATTTTCATTTTCCTTTCTTTTGGTTCTCAATTCTTCTCGATCTTTTGTTAATTCTTCTACATCAGGAATGTCTTTAACGTTTTCATTATATTCTATAATTTTTTCTTTAGCAATATTAATTTGTTCTTTGCACTTCTCAATCATATCCATTTTTTCATTTTTAATTCTTTCAGCATCTTCTAATTGAGTTCTGACAAATTCAATATTTGGACTATGTTTTCCGGCTTCTCGATTGTAATCGTTTTTTATTTTCCTAAGGTTTCCTTCGATTTTTTTCAATATTGAAGTTTGAGATATTTGAAATATTGCGTGTCTAATATTCTGCCCAGTTGCTTCTTTAAAATATCTGTCTAAACGTTCTCCATCAAAAAAGAAAAAGTCTCTTACTTCATTTGGTACAAATCTGCTTACCTGAGATTCAGCATCTTCCTCTTTTAATATCTTATAATTTCCACTTTCATCCCTAATTTTAACCTCAAATTCAGTTGTTTTATATGGTGTTGGCTTTTTTTTCTCCTCACCTACAATTAAAAATTGAGCTTTTCTGGTAATAACAAAAGGTCTCCCATCATCTGTTTTAATCCACATTTCAATGATAACATCTGAAACATCACCATCATCGGTTTCGTCTCTAGCTCTAAGATTTAATAAAGGTAGTGCTTTTGAATCCTGACTTAAATAAGGTTCTTGTTGATATAAACACCAATTTATTCCATTTAAAAAATTAGTTTTTCCGGTTCCCATAATACCTTTAATTAAACATAGTTTTTCTGAACTAAAGGTGAGCTCTAGATTTCTATACTGACGATAATTTTTCATAATAATTTTTTCAATCTTCATTTATCCCTCCCCATTTTTTTGAATATTTGTCTATTTTATCGAGATAAATTTTAGAGAACTTCCATTTTTTTCCATGAGCTGATTCTTCATAAATCAAGTCAACTAAAAAATTTTTAATGACTTCATCTCCTCCAGTATGCTCTTGAAGAACTCTTAATACTTCCTCATTAATTCTACCTTCACTCATTATTTATCACCTAATAGTATTTTTAATCTCATAAATCAATTTTAAAGCCTCAGCATTATTTAATGCATTTTTAGCAAGCTCTTCATATCTATTAATTTCTTTTTTAAAAATTTCCCATTCAATTAATCTTAAAGCAGTGGATAATGTTTTAAATGAAGGAACAACTATTAAGTCATAAATTAAAGCCTCTTCTTTTTTTGGATACCTTCTAATAACTCTTCCAATTCTTTGTATATATTCCCTTGGATTCCCACTACTTGCTAGTAAGATCGCTTTTCTTGCTGGCGGTACATCAACTCCTTCATCTAAACATTTCATAGCAACTAATGTTTTATATTTTCCTTCAGCAAAATTTTTCAAAATAAATTCTCTTTCTGTCAATCCATAATATTTTTCTATTGCCTTAGTTCCCTCTTCCATTGTAAATTTATGAGTAATAATTCTATGATTATCCAAAATATCCATAACATTATCTATTTGCTGGGGGGAACAATATATAATTGTATGTTCAACATTTTGACCTTGTTCATTTAAAAAATCTTCTAAAACTTGATATTTTTGTTTTGCATTTTTTATAATATTTGCTCGTTGAAATAATAGTCTTTGTAATATCTCCTCTTTCTCAATATCTTTTTTTGCTTTTTCATACATCTTGATTATTGACTTAGTCTTTATTTGATAATCAATAAGTTCCTCTGAATCTAAAGAGATAAATTTTGGTATATACCGATATGGAGTTAAAAAAGTTGTTCCAGTAAAAGGATTAACTGTATTTATTGCCTTCCATAGATCAAAAACATAAACTGATTCTCCAAAATATTTAAAAATTTTTTCAGTTCCAATATCATCAAACCATCTTTTTGGAGTTGCGCTTAAACCTAATCTCATATTATAATAATCTGCTAGTCCTTTCTGGCTCATATCTGCGCCTAATCCATGGACTTCATCACCAACTAGACAAATATCAATATTTTTGTTTTGTTCAATAATATCGATAAAATCATTTGAGCGAAGAGTACTATGAGTTGTCAATATAATGATTTTTTCTTTATAGCCTAAGGATATATCAATCAAGGTGTCAGATAAATCATTTTTCCATCTACGATTTGAGCTATCTGCAATGATAATATTAATGTGAATACCAAATTTTTCTATTTCATTTTTCCATTGTTGAATTAAGTGTTGATATGGACAGGAAATTATAACAATAATCTTATTATCTTGTTTAGTAATTTCATTTATACAGCCTAATGCTGTAAAAGTTTTTCCAGTTCCTGTAGCCATTTCAAAAATACCTTGTTTATTATTATTAAGCCAATTTCTTATTGCGTCATTTTGATAAGGTCTTAATAATATCTTTTTCTTAGGATTTTTATCTCTTTTATTCCATTTATTCAAATTAAGGCTTTTAATATTTGAAGGAGCTAACTTAATAAATTTTTCACGAATTGCTGTTGGTACGTCAATTATTTTTGTTCGTTTTGTCTCTCCTAACCAAAATTTATTAAACCGTTTAATATCAGCTTCAAGATAAGGTTTTTCAGCGTCAATCCATTCACGAAAAACATTAAAATCTTCAATATTATTTTTCCATGCTGTTGCAGATTCATTTACAGATCCACTAAATGATATTTTTTGGCCTTCACTATCCTCAAAAACACCTATTTTTTGATGAAATATTCCTCTTTGATGTACAGTTTCACTATCAATAGGATTCCCAGAATCATCAGTAACAATAGCAATTTTAATTTCCAGTTTTTGATTAGCGACCATCCAACTTAAGGCTTTTACATGATCTCTTATAAATTCATCTTTAATCTCATTTAGTTCCTTAATCATTGATTTTTCGATAATTGAATTAGAATTTTCCAATCCTTCTTTTATTGCTTTAACATCTTGTTCTGATAAAACAGCTCCAGCAATTAACAACATCTTTCCATTATTTTTTAATAATCCAAGAATTCCACGAGCTGATACAGCTAAAGATGAAGATCTAAAATAGCCTGCCAATCGAAGATATTTTTTTGATTTTTCTAAAACAGGTATATAAAATTCATCTAAAATATCATCTTCATCGGAATCATAACAATGTTTAAGGTTTAATTCTTTAAATGTCATAAATCATCATATAATCCATGAGCTGTATGTTCATTTATTAATTTTTGAGATTTCTATTTAATACAGTTTTTTCTTCATAATTGCACAATTTTTAATTTATTATTAATTTATACAATATTTTTATCATTTCCTCCCATATTCAAATGAATAATCCAAATAATTCTATTAAAGGTATTTCTGTGACATTTTTAGTTTTTTGGGTTATTTTAAAATTCAAAAATTTAATAAAGTATTTTTAAATGATAATATTCAAAGATTTGAATAATTTAAAGGGGGAAAAGATAAAATTAAAGAGAATTCTAAATTTAATATTTTTAGAAGTTTTAGGATTAAAAAACATATTACTGATAAAGAAAAACAAAATATTTCAATTAATGATAACAAATATTCTAATAACAATCACGATAAAATCATTGGTAAACTTGATAACATTTACAAGAAAAAGAAAATCTGGTTAGAAAAAACAATTGTTAAAGATAGAATAGACAGAGAGGAGGGTGATTATTCGTTAGGCAAAGCACTATGGTCACCTCAGCGTGGAATTGATGGTAGAGATATTTATCATATAATGAGGTTAGTACAAACCAATGATTTAATTATTCATTTAATTGATAATTTAGAGTTTGTTGGTATATCTGAAGTTGCGTGTGATTTGATAACTGATTTTTTCTGTTTACCAAATACTGAATGGGACAATGGTTATGGACGCAGACCTGGATATTTGATAAAATTAAAGAATTTTCAAAAATTTAAAAATTCAATAACAAAATATGACATTCTAAATAAAAAATATAAGAATAGGTTACTAAATATAAAAAATCAAGACTATTCACTTTTCTATACAAAAAATTTGAATCTTGTTCAGGGCGGATATTTAACAGAAGTTCCATACTCTTTACTTGCAATTATAAATGAGGAATTTAAACAAAAAAATGGATATAACCTACCTTTATTAAATATTGAAAAAATAAAAGAAGATAAAAATCAAGATGAATTTGAGGAAAAGAAGGAAAATTGGTATACTGAGATTTTATCTCTAGTTGAAAAAATTAATGATGAAAAGTTTAGTTTAGAAGATATTTATAAATATGAAGAGTATCTAAGAACAAAGTTTCCAAAAAATCATTTTATAAAAGAAAAGATTAGACAACAATTACAAGTGATAAGAGACAATGGAATTATTGAATTTTTAGGCGATGGTAAGTATAAACGAATAAATAAAAACAAAGTTAAGAAAATTAATCCATTAGAGGAAATATATGAAGAAAAACAAAAAATTCAAACTTATTCATCAGGTTTAAGAAGAAATATTGAGGGGTATAATGGAAAATTTGCAAATATTATAAAATATGTACCTGATTTTTATGATTTATACGAATCTTTACTTAAAGAGAAAAAATTCGATAAACATACTCGTTCAATAATTAATTCAGTTGTAGCATATTTTGTTCTTCCAGACGATGTAATTTCAGAAGAAAAATTTGGAGCATATGGCTATATAGATGATTTATATCTTTGTGTTTATGCTTTAAGCAAATTGTATCTGGAAAAGGAAGTTATAAATAAACATTGGAAAAGGAGTGGGGATGTTTTCGAACTAGCTTCAAATATAAAAAATGAAATAGATAATGCCCCTGAAGATATGATTAAGAAAGAAAAATTAAATTTAACAATTGATTACATAAGATCACTTACTGGATTTCAGAAAGAGCAGAAACCTATAGAAAAATCAATTGAAAAAACATATGAGAAAGGCGATACTAAAGCAAAACAAATTGTTGAGTATGATAATAATTTTTATTTTGTAAGAGAAACGGGACCTTATTTAGAACTTATTGATAAAAAAACAGGATTTCCAAGTTTAACTCTTAATAAAAATACCCATGAGTTTAGACCTCGAAACTCGGTGAAAACAAATTATTTAAATGAAAAAGATGAAGTTGTATTATCTGAAAAAAAAACTGTTGAAAATAATAAAAAAATAGTTGAATATGATAGTGATATTTATATTGTTAAAGAAAGAGGTAATCGTCTTGAGTTAATACCCAGAGATGATGATGCTAACAAGGAAATTATGACCTTTCATAAGGATTATTACACCTTAGTTCCAAAAATTGTATCAGATATTTCAAATTTGAGAAAAAAGGATTATTCTGAAAATACAATTAATAGAAATGATGAGGATTCTGATCAAGAAGATGATAATTAAACATTAAATATTATTAATCTTATTAAATTTTATTAAGTAATATTATAAAATCTGGGGAATACCACTATCACTAATCATTGAAAACTTACAATCATAACAAATTTGATATTTTCTTAAAAAGGCGGAGGAGGTGTTTTGGGCTTAAAAATATAAGAATCCGATGACAACGATGTGGTATAATCATAAGAGTATTTTTGATGCGAAAAATTGGATACAATCTAATGATTATTACTCTTAATAAATCAAATAAAAACTTATAAACTAATTTTCATTTATTATTTTATTATGCCTCATTCATTCACTGCTGATATTAATCCAAATGTTTTAAAATGGGCGATTGAACGTTCGGGATTTTCAATAGAAATCTTAGCCGAATATATAAGGTCTAGATTTAATGTTAAATATTTTACAAATGAGTATTTAGAGAAGATAATAAAAAAACAGGAAAATGCTCAATATTCAGATATAAAAAAGATCGACACTTTTCTTAAAAGAGGCATTCCATTTTATTTTTTAGATGAAGTACCCGAAGAAAGGATTTTTCCAAAATTTAGATCAAAATATGGAAATTTTGAAAATCCTGAAATAGAAAAAAAATTAAGAGAATATGCTGAATTAAGAGAAGAAATACAATTTCTCGTACAAGAACAGAGATTATCTCTTAAAAGAAACATACAAAAATATACTATAGATGATGAACCAGCTGAAGTTGCTAATAAAATATCTAAAATTTTAGATTTTAAAATTAAAGATTATGAAAAAACGAATTCAAGAGTGTTATTCGAAATTATAAGAAGTAAAATAGAAAATGAAGATATTTTTGTATTTAGAGATGCTCTTCCACATGAATTGCGCGGATGCATTTTTCTAGATGATAAATACCCACCATTAATTCTTGTTAACTCATCTGATGATAAGAATGCTGAAATCTTCTCCCTATTACATGAATTTGGTCATTATCTACTCGATATGGAAGATATAGATATTGATGAAATAAATGCAAACAATCCTTCGTCTAAAAGTGAAAATTGGTGTAATAGTTTTGCTTATTTTTTCCTAATAAATGAAGAGATTGAGCGGAAAGAAGAATTTATGAATTCAGATATTAAAGAGAAGATTTCTGATGAATGGTTAAAAAATTTATCTGAAAGATATAAAGTTAGTAAATTAGCATTTATGTATAGATTATTTTTACTAAAAAAAATTACAAAAGATGATTTCCAAGATTATTTAAGAAAACATAAGTATAAACAAAGAGTAGGATTAACAGGTGGTGGAAATTACTATTCTTTATTAAAAAGCAGGTTTAGTAGAAAATATATTCAGTTAGTTAACAACAATTATGTTGATGGTAAAATCTCACTTTCTGAAACATTTAATTATCTAAAAGTAAAAAATATTGAAAGAATGAGTCAAATATTTGAGGTATTACCTAATGGATAATTATGTCATTGATACTTCTGCATTAGTTACTGCGAAAAATTATTATCCACCAAAAAATTTTAAACCTTTCTGGGATTTTTTAATTAAATTAAATAAAAAACACAAACTCATTATTATAGACAAAGTAAAAACTGAAATTGAAAATGGATATGATTATTTATCAAATGACTTTGCTAAAAAAATCACTACTTCTGATTCAGATATATCTGAGGTTGTAAATCTTTTTCCACAAATAATGAAAAGTCTATCTGGGTCCCAAAAAATTGGAATTAATCAATGGTTAAAATGCCCCGATCCCTATGTGATTGCGTATGGATATTACTTAAAAAATGATGGAAAGGATGTAATTATTTTACACAGTGAAAAAGAAAGTGGATTAAAAATTAGAATACCTTATGTATGCAATATTATCGGCTTAAAACAAGCATTAGTTCATCGAATAATTGAAGAAGAAAAATTGTCTTTTAAATTTTAATAATTTATTCAAAACCTGCTAGGTATGATCTCTACATATGATAATTACCTGATCTCTATCTGAAATCTTTCTTTCATTTTTTAATCGCATTATCAGATAATTTATTTATAAAAAAAGATGCAAAAAACATTATTCCAGATAATAGCATAAAGTAAAAACCCATTGAAAAATTAAAATAGGGTTTAAGAGAAATTCCAAATGGAATGGAAAACAATCCAAAATTTACAAATATATAAAACAAAAATAAAGTGGAAATAACCAAAAGACCATTCATAATTGATAAATCAATATTTATTTTTCTAGTGTAAAAAGTCAGTAAATCAGCAATTCCTATTATCAAAACACATAATATTACTGGAAAGATAGCAATGTACATTGCAAAAGGAAGTTCCAAATCTGCAAAATCAGCAACCGAAAATATTGTTTTTAATGATTCCAAATCAAAAAATATTGACCACTCACTAGAAGAACCACCAGTAGCATGAACACCAAAAGTGTAAAAATCGACTTGACCAACTGAATACGCTCCAATTTTTGCATCTATTGTGCCCCATGGAACAATTATAGAGATAAAAACAAATAATATAGCAATAATTAGAATATAAAACGCTATTTTTTTTATATTTTCATCATTCATCTTTTGATACCAGCTAAAATTTTTTTCCACATTCTGAACAGAATTTATCTCCTGATTGAATTTTTGCTCCACATTCTGAACAATATAATTCTTTTTTTGTCTGTTTTTCAAAGGTTTTACTACAATAAGGACAAATATTTGCATCAAAAGGAATAGCGCGACCACAATCAGGACAAAATCTTCCACCTGGTTTTTGCTCTTGTTTTATTATTATTGGTTCATTTTCTGGTAGAATTAAGCCTATAATAAATAAAATAATTCCAATGAGAAACATTGGTCCAGTGCAGATAATTCCTAATCCTAAAGTAAAAATTGTTATAAATATAGCTAGTACTACAAGGATTAAACCTATTCCAACCCAACTACCTCTCATATTCTCACTAACTTAATCTTGTAATTCAAGGTTTGTTTTATGTAAATGGAGTTCGTGACAATTTATAACTCAAATCTTTTACCGCAATAGGGACATATTCGAGCATCCATTGGTATAGGACGGCCACAACTTGGACACATTCTACCTGTACTAGGCGCTGGTTGTTGTTGATAACCACCAATTGGTGGTCTAACCAGTAACCATATTATAATTCCTATAATTCCAAGTAAAATAACTATAATAAGCCATAATGCACCACTTTTACCACGTTTTTCTGCATCTTTATAAACCCAAATACCTATTGCAATAAAAATGATAAACCATATTAAAATCCAAGCAAAACATGCTACACCTAATATCCCAAACCAACCTGGATCATAATCATAGTAATAACCATTATATGCACTAATTGTTATAGATAATGCTATTGTCATAATTATTGCTAATAATAGATAAACAGCTGATTTCTTTATTTTATAAATCATCTTTTCTTTCCTCTCCTCTTTTCGTATTAAAATTCTAATATTAAGTTTAATTATAAGTTTTTCTTTAAAATTACTAATTTGAAAATAATAGATAAAAAAAAATTAGATGATTAATCTTGAAATTTTTTTATCCTGTTTGATACAACACTATTTGTCAAATCAAGAACCGATGCTTTCTTTTTCTTGGTAAGTATTGCATTTGAGGTAAGTAACTGAAAGGAAATATGCTCTTGGTAAAGGTTTAATTTAGATGATTTTTAAATATTACAATATATGATCTCTTAATCTCACGTAATTGGTTTCTCCCTTCATCTTAAAAAATTGCTCACGTGTCATATTTGCAGATTTTAAAGCAGAATTAATAATTACATTTTGTTGTTTAGACCAATCTTTATCACTATGGGTGCGGACGTATTTTGCCCATTTTCGAACAAAACGTTTACGTTCTTTTTCGTTTTCTTCAATAAAACCCACTTAACATCTCCTTATATTTATGTAACAATTCATTATCTAAATATTCTTTGGCAACTAATTTTATATGATTTGCATCATCTAAATCCCTTGGCGATTTTAGGATTTCTTCTTTAAAAGCTATTTGTAGCTCTAGATGAGAGATTTTTAAATTGCCTTTTGGAAGTTTAACATTGATGGTTTTTTCTAGAGCCAATTTATCAAATTTATGTTTAATCCATTTAAGTTCTACATTTGGAATCGTTTTTCCTTTTTTTGCAAATCTTACTGCAAGATTATCAGATAGATAATCAAAAATCGTGGAATCCTTCTCAGCATTAAGGCAATAAAAATTATTCTTCTTTAGTTCTTTATATAATGCTTGAAAGGTTGAAAAATCAATTTTTTGAATGATAATATCAACATCTTCACTTACACGAGCTCTACCAAGTAATATAGAAACATATCCGCTAACTAGAACATATTTAGCAAATTCTTCAAGTATTTTAACAAAATCAAGTGTGAAATTATCTAGTTCAGATAATTCACGATCAATTTCAATGGTATTTTTATCTATAAATTTCATCTAAAACATCAACATTTTATTAATAAAATGCTCTTTAAAAAACTTATTGAAAAACCTGCTATGTATGGCTATTGCTAAGTTTACTATAATTAAACTCTAGTTTAATAATAGTATAACTAAAATTAAACTGTAGTTTAATAATAGTTAAAAAACCTGCTAGGTATAGCAACATTAGCAAGTTTTTTATAATCAGTATCAACATAGTATCGGCAATTGTCATTTTTTACCGATACCGATATATACTATCAGAAACATATCGGTATATTATGAAATACGCCGATACCGATATTAACGAATTATTATTTAAAAAAATTCAAGAAAAGAAAAAAAAATTAGATAAACATAGGCCTATTCCAAAAGATACCCTAGTTAAAATTTTAGAAGATATTAGGCTTAGGCATACTTATCATTCTGATGCAATAGAAGGAAATACTCTGAGTCTACAGGAAACAAAAGTCGTCTTAGAAGAAGGATTAACAATAAACGGTAAACCCTTGAAAGACCACATCGAAGCAAAGGATGACGCTGAAGCTTTTGATTTAATGATAGAACTAGCACAAAAAAAGAAACAAATCACCCAAGAAATCATTCAAAGAATACATGAAACAGTTACAAAAGGAACTTTAACTGATCCAGGAAAATATAGAACTGAAAATGTTAGAATCTCTGGATCGAAAACAACACCACCGAGTTATCTCAAAATTGTAAAATTGATAGATGATTGTATCAAGGATATAAAAACTCTTAAAATGAATACAATCAGTAAAGCTGCTTTTATTCATCATAAATTTGTATGGATCCACCCATTTTCAAATGGAAACGGAAGGGTAGCAAGACTATTAACAAATTTATATCTTATTAAAGAAGGATATCCTCCAATTGTTCTTAAAAAAGATGATAGAAAAAAATATTATAATGTGTTAAAACAGGCAGATTCTGGAAATTTAAATCCTTTAACAGATTTTATTGCAAAAGAGGTACATGAATCTTTACAATATTATTTATCAATACTACTAGAAGAAGAACGATTGATCCCATTAAAGGAAATTGCAAAATATTCAAATCATTCTCAAGAATACCTAAGCTTGCGTGCAAGACAAGGGAAATTAGATGCAGTAAAAATAGAAAATATATGGTATTCATCAAAAAGAGCAATAAAAGAATATATGAAAAACAAATAAAAAATTACAAGTTATGATCTCTATAATTTCAGTGACCTCTCTTATAGATTTATAAAAATGAAAAAACCTTCTTTCTTTTAGAAAATTGTAGAAAAAATGTCATCATGCAATTTATCACAGAAAGTTATATATAAAGCATAAGCATATATGCTTTATTAGGAGAAATTATGAGAACCACAATAGAACTTAATGATGCGATCTACAAAAAAATAATAAAAACAAACGGTAAGAGAAATATCTCAAACACAATAAATGAAATTTTGTTCAAATACTTCCTTAAAAAGGAAAAAAAGGATTTGTTTGGAGTAGATCAATGGCTAAAAGAGAAAGGAACGGGAGATTTAAGAGATGAGTACGACCGTTACATTTGATTCTAGTGCATGGATTGAATACTTTGCTGGAACACCTAAAGGAAAAAAGGTAAAAAAATATATTGATGAAAATGCAAATATCTTCACTCCATCAATTTGCTTGATGGAAATAAAAAATAAATATTTGAGAGAAGGCTATAAATACAAAGCAAGAATAGATTTCATTAGCAATATTTCATCTATAATTGATATAGATAAAGAAATTGCATTAAAAGGAGCTGAAATAAAAAATAAACATCACCTTTATACCGTTGATGCTGTAATATATGCGGCATCAAAATTTAAAAAATCAACACTTATAACAGGTGATCACCATTTTGAAAAATTAAAAGATGTTGAGATTATTTAATAACCTGCTAGTTATAGCACCTTCATGGTAAGATCATACAATTTAATGGCAAACTATATTTGAAGTTTTATTATTTGTTTTTTGATGGTAGATTATCTCTACAAAGAAGAAATTATTGAAATTAATAGGTTATGTTTAGAGACAAGTAATGAAAATGAAGAATTTATTATTATAAATCCAAATGATATTGATTTTATATTGAAATTCTCCTCTAAAAATTTTAATGATATTAATGAAATCTCATTAGCATATTGTATTTCTTTAATTGTACTTCATCCTTTTAAAAATGGTAATCATAGAACATCTTTACTTGCTGCAGAGCATTTTTTATTAAAAAATAATTACAAATTCCTTGGTAATGAATATACTGATTTAAAAATTCAAAAATGGAGAATAGAATTTGAGAAGGAAAATGATTTAGAAAGAGAATTTTTTAGAATCACTTGTATTGAAGACAGTAAGATGAAATCAGAAGAGATAAAAAATATAATGAAAACAGAATATGGAAAGAACATCGAGAAATGGTTAAAAGATAATTTTAGTGAGTCTTAGAACAATAAATAATAGATTTTTTTCTACTCTCAACTAATTTTTTTAAGGAATGTTTTTCTTTTTTGGTTAACTGTTTTTTATCCATTTTAATATTCACTTAATAATATGGTAACATCTAATATTTATAATCTTTTCTTAATAAATGGTTTTACTAATACAAAATTCGCTATATATGATTTCCTAAGTTTACTAAATTTAAATTCTACTTTAATAATAGTTAATAAAACCTGCTAGGTATGGCACCTTTCAAAATAATAATTGTTGAGGAGAGTTTTATAAAAGATTAAATGTTTAAATACATATTTTGAGAGAGGAAACAATGTCGCTTATACCAGATTTTGAATTAGGCTTATGGAACGCATGGATTTTAATAATCCCATTAATCGTGTTTTGGATATGTGGTGTCAAGTTTCTATTTTCTAAAAGGATGCCTGATTCTGCCCCACCTTCAGAAAGAAAAAATAAAATTCTTTCACTTCTATTAGTAATAATTATGTTTGGATCCTATTTTTACAGCATCTTTATGCCATTAAAACTTGGAACGGTTTGGCTCCCTATAGGATTGGTTGTTTACTTATTGGGATTGGTTTTAATTGCTATAACAATGATAAATTTTGCCACTACTCCGATGAATGAACCTGTTACTAAAGGTATTTATCGTTATTCTAGAAATCCTATGTTCATTGGTTGGTTTTTGCTCTATTTTGGAATAGCGATTGCTTGTATTTCTTGGTTATATGCAGTGATAATAGTGTTTTTTATCTTTATTATTGCTTATTTATCTCCTTATGAAGAGGCGATGACCTTAGAACATTACGGTAAGTCCTATAAAGAATACATGAAAAGAACACCGAAGTGGATTGGTATACCTAAAAGATGAAGAGATCTAAAAATGTAATATTAGGAGGATTTTTTCCAATTTAGATAATCTTATAGGCTTGATCTTTAACTATAGCTATGAAGTAATTTAAAATATTACATTGCTCATTAATCATTGGTGTTATAATTATGTTTCAGGAGATTTCATATTATCTTATTTATGGAATTCCATTCATTGTATATCTAGGGATTGTAATATTATTTATGTTTATCATAACAGCTCTTTTAGCTATATTAAAAAGAAAGGGAAAGATCAAAATCTCTATTTTATGGCATTATAGACTTGCATACATTTCAATTATACTTGCATTGATCCATACTTTTTTTGGTATTTTAGCATATTTTTAAGGTTAACAAAATTATAATAGGAAGTACATGTTTTAGATTTGAAAAAAGGGGAGTAGATAAATGGAGTTTATAAAATCAAAGAGGTTTTTAATATTATTTATAATGTTTTTATCATTTGTATTTCTATCTTTTAATGTTAGTGCCCATTCACCTTCAAGTATGACCTTGAGCTATGATAGTTCGACAAATGAGCTTCAGGTTGATATTTCTCACCAGGTTTCTGATCCAAACACTCATTATGTAGAAAATATCGTAATTAAAATCAATGGTGAAACCAACATTAGCAAGGATTATACCAGTCAATCTGGGTCTAGCTTTTCTTATACCTATGAAGGTATTGCTCTATCTGAAGGTGATCTAATTCAGGTAACTGCTACATGTAATCAGGGAGGCTCAATTTCAAAAGAGCTTACAATTAGTTCTGAAGGCGTTTCAGAAACAGATGATGATAATTCAACTCCAGGGTTTGAATTATTAGTTTTTATTATTTCAATTATTGCAATCATTATATTTGTTAAGAAAAGATAAATCCTCTAAATCTTACTCAGATAAACTCTTTTACTCTTTTCAAGTTTGATAAATTTATTAATTTCATCAACAAGCTTTTTATCAATTTTATTTTCACTTAAAAGTTTGTTAAGTGCTGCGGTATCAAGCTGATCAACACCTTCCCAAATTCCATTTTCTTTAAGTAACTTTTCAAGTTCTTTTCTTTCCGAAGAGCTTTTCGAAGGAAACTTTTGTGTTTCAGTTTCTTTAATTCTTATTTTATTTTTACTACCAAAGACAACATCAACACCTTCTTTTTTAGCAAACGAAAAAAGAGCATTTTCAATTTCATCAATTTCACTATCTACCTCATCAACAAACTTCTTCTTCTTTTCTTTTAATTCAGCATAACGATTAACTAGTTTTACACCAGGTTCATTCAAATATTCACTTTCTGGTTTTTCGCGTATTTTATAAAGATGCGACCACTGCTTGCAAACCGGCTTATATTCACACCAATCACAAAGAAAAGAAGGATTTGGTTCAAACCTCTCCTCACTTTCAATTCTATCGATAAGCTTGATTGTTTCTTTTTTTAGTTCTTCAAGCTCCTCATCAGACCTGGTTGAATCAATCTCTTTATCAAATGCAAGAAAATGCCAAATAAGCTTAACACCCTTTACATCAGGATAATTGTTCTTCACACCGATCATGTAAAGAGCAAGCTGACGGTCAGACTCAATATACTTAGGAAGTGGCAGACGAGAATTTGTCTTATAATCATGGATTTCATAAAAACCGTCAGAGCTTTCAACCAGTCTATCAATATAACCTTGAAGCTTGTAAGCATCTTCAGAATCAAGGGAAATTAGAATCCTATCTTCAAGAGCGATAGTTCTTCCTTGGTCAAATGGATGATAACGATTATAATAGTCAGCAATAAACTTCTCAGCCATTCTTATGTAATTATCAGGTCCATACTCTTCTTTGACAATTATAATTGAGCTGTCCCAGTCCTTCTTCCAAATCTCATGTAAATAATTTAATAGGTCCTCAAGGGAATCTTGTTTTTGATATTTCAAATCCTCATAGAGCTTTTCTAAAACAGAGTGGACACAACTACCAAGAAATGCCTCGATACTTTGAGGAATCTCGGTTTCAACCTTATCGATATACTGAAGTTTATATTTGTAAGGACACTGCTCAAAAGTGCTAAGTCGGGAGTGAGAATAGATTGTCATATACAATAGTGAATCTAGAATTTTTATTAATATTTATACTATTCTTACTTCATCATCGTAGATAACAGTTTCCAATACTGTTACAGTAATTGAATAATCTGCTGGAAAGAGTTGACTCATACCTTTTGGACTATCACTTAAAACAGTAGGATTTCCAGAGGCATCAGAGCTTACATATAAACTTTCACCGACATCAAAGTAATCATCTGTAAAGCTTTTTGTTGTAGGTAACGAACCATTTATTCTTACTTTTATAGTAGCGTTTAAATCGTAACCCGTATAAGGAATATTGTCACCACCAGTTGTTAATGTAATTTTTATAATTTTATTCTCTGCTCTACAAACTACACTTGCAGATTCCGCCTCAGCATCTCCATTGTCATCACCATTTTCTGAAGGTTCTTCAACAATCACCTGAACTGATGCAGTTTTTGAATTAGATCCCTTTATTGCTGTCAAAATATATGACGTTGTTATTTCAGGTTGAACAATATATGAGCCTGAAAGACTCACACTACCTATTCCATTGTCAATTAAAACAGAATCAGCTCCTGTAACAATCCAAACAAGAAGTGAAGTATCACCATTTTGGATTTTGGTTGGACTAATTGTAAAAGATTCAATAGTTATTTTTTCTGTTTCTGATTCAGTACAACCAGAAAAAGAGGAAATACTTAACATTAGAATAATAATCAGAAATATAACATTTTTTTTCATTTCCCATCTCCTCAATTTATAAATGAAAATTGGATAAATAAAGTTTTGTTATGTTTATTTTAATTTTATTGAAAATTAAATAAAAGATTCAAGTGCTCCAGATGAAATAAAAATGTATACAAAAAACAGTATCCAACCAGCAGTAAAAAATCCATTATTTGCTTCTTTATTACTTGCTTTAAAAAATCCATATGATATATCTTTTTTATTAAAAGGCCATAGTGGTTTAAAAGATTGATATGTCATTAAATCTCCTAATAAATGTGTCATAATTCCTAGAAAACCAGCAACAAAACCAACAAGTCCATATATGATTCCAGATGAGTACCCTAAAAATATACCAAATATTATACCAATTATTATTGCAAATAATATACTATGAGTGATTGTTCTATGAGGTATTCCAAATTTCAAATCAATATCTGGAAGAGATGATAATAAAGCTGATAAAAATATTACAATAATGACTACATGATCAGGACCAAGCCCAAAAGGTAGTGCAAATATTGAAAGAACTAATAACGTTAAACCAAAATGCCCTTTTGCATGCATATATTAACCATTTTTAAATTTTAAATAAACATCTCTTAATATATCAGCAATCTCATCAAGATGTTTTTCAATAAATTCATTATTAAATCGTCTAGTTTGATAACCACCTTCTCTTGAAAATCTATCCCTTTTTAAATCCGCTAAAAACTGTTTAGGATCAAGAGAATGATATGGACCGTCAACCTCTATATATAACTTAATGTCATGTATTGCAATATCTATATGTTTATGTCCATCATATGCTTCAAATTCACATGGGATTCGTCGACTCTTTAAGGCAAAAAAAAGATCCCGATGGTATTTTGTTCCCTGATGATTTGTACACAATGCTTTGTTGAAATTATTAATAGAATATTCATATGTCTGCTTATCAATTTGAGTTTCACATATAACACAGGAAAAATTATTAGTTTCAATCGGTTTTTTTTTCGGATTAATTTCTTGCTCAAAAGATTGCAACTCCTTTTTTTCTTTAATAATATTATAGACAATTCTGATTATTTCAAAAAATGAATCATATTCAATTTCAATTTTATATTTATTTTTTAAAAGCTTCCAAAGTTTTTCTATTTCCAACTCGTTAGGATTATTATTATATTTTATTTGAAAAAAATTGTATACTAAATCCGATAAATCTTTGTCAATTAAATCTCTAGAAGTCAAATCAATATACGCTTTTTTTCTTATTTTTTTATCATTTTCAATTTTGATATATTCTTCATAACATTTTGGACATACTTTTTTTCCATTAGGAAGTGTTTTAACTCGCCAAAGAGTTTTGTTGCAATCTGAACAATTGAAGATATTATTAAAATTATTAAATCTATCTTTCACTTCCCATCTCCTCACGTTATGAATAAATAAAATGTAATTAAAGTTTTATCATATATGACGTTATAAATTAAATTGGTCAAATTCGTTATTAAATTAAGTTTAAATCATATCTGTATTTTAAAGTTTATATTTGTAAGGACACTGCTCAAAAGTGCTAAGTCGGGAGTGAGAATAAACTGTCATAATAAATAAGAAATAAACTAGTTTATTTTAATTGTATTGAAATTAAAAGTTTTTAAAAATTAATCATTTAAAATTAAACCAAAAACTATTGCAAATTATTCCATTTTAATGCGAAAACTATTTATACTATTTGCAAATAGATATAGTATCATGCAATTATCCCAAACTGAACTAAATATACTAAATCAAATTGCTCTAGGAAACAATAAAATAGATAATATAGCTAAAAACCTAAATAAAAGCAATAGCCAAATCTACAGAGCACAGCAGAAATTATCAGAAAATGGATTTTTACAATTAAATAGGGGGCATCTAGAACCAAAGCGATCAATTA
>Ga0272442_10003413_pt1 | contig 22315 bp, 13 predicted proteins | sample SSMForm2O_FD_200262 | JGI IMG/M metagenome (GOLD analysis project Ga0272442, IMG submission 200262) | Marine sediment archaeal communities from Little Sippewissett salt marsh, Falmouth, MA, United States - SSM-Form-2O | ecosystem: Environmental > Aquatic > Marine > Wetlands > Sediment ...
GCAGGCAATCGCCTCAGGGGAAATGCTGTAATTGCTAACTCGAATGTGGGACATCCCCAAATGTTCCACAAGAGCCACAATGATATCGTCCTCAGTGACGAATCCCAGACTCACCAACACCTCGGGCAACTTCTGTCCCGTCTTCCGCTGAAACGCCAAAGCCTCGGAAAGCTGATCCTTGTTGATGATCTGATTCTCGACGAGTACGTCGCCGAGGCGCTTCCTCTGCGTGCCTACTCCCATGGCGCGCTCCTTTCACGTGCTAACGCCATTCTGTTTCGCCTCGTCTCAACTATATCACGACCGTTAGAAGAGAACAACATCTTCGCCGCGCACGCCAGCCTGCCCCGCAGTTCGCATCTAACCCGTTTCGAAAAAGCACGGAGGACAAGACGAACTGCCTTGTAACGTCCACGATCTCCTCAAAAAAAGGGATTGAAGCGCTTTTCTCTGCTAACGGTGGTTTCAGGACCATGTCCAGGCAGGATGCGCGTCTCTTCCTCCAAAACCAACAACTTGGTTTGTATGGCATGGATGAGCTCGGCGTGAGAACCTCCAGGCAGATCGCTCCTCCCAATGGAGCCCGCAAAAAGGGTATCCCCCACCAAGGCTACGCCTTCCGTATGAAGAGAGACGCTTCCAGGAGAATGTCCCGGCGTATGGAGAACCCTGAAGCGATTCCCAGACAACGTCAGCTCGTCCCCTTCCTGCAACCAGCGGGAAGGGTCAGGGGAACTATCGCAGGGATAGTTGAATACGGCGGCCTGGACCTCCATTTGCTCCAGCAACGTCTTTTCCTTCTCGTGCAGGGCTATTGGCGCTCCTGTCGCCTCCTGCAACCATCGATTCCCTCCCACATGGTCCACATGTGCGTGGGTATTCACGATGAGTGTCACTGAAAGATTCTCTTTCTCTATAATCGAGAGCACAGCGCGGTCTGCTGCACCCGGGTCCACCACCATCGCCTGCAGGGAACTCGGATCCCAAATGACGTAGCAATTCGTCATCAGGGGACCCACCTCAAATCGTCTTATCTGTATCCCTAAAGACAAGAAAGCCTCCTAAATCAATACCCACGAATCGGATGTAAGAATGTCGAATTCGTACGTGTTGCGGAAAGGGGAGTTGCTTGCATACCCCTGGAAGAAGGAGGGAGTTGTCTTGGCTCATGCTCGGCTCGTTGGAATGCTCGCAATACGAGCCTTCGCGGGCGGGAACACCCCGAGGAACCGAGCTACCGCTCGGTAGTCCCCGAACCCGCCAAGATAACTCCCTCCTTCTCCCAGGGCGGTGCGAACATGTCTTTCCGCAACACGTACGAATTATAGCACGGCTTTAAGAGCGCGGATCCGTTCGGCTGAGCTTTTGGGCCTTCTTTCGACAGGTCTCCTTGAAATAAAGGGATAGATCCGGAGAAGAGCTGGCCGTCTCGTACCAACGGACCGCTTCCCCGATTCTCCCCAGCTCTTCCGCAGTTCTAGCCAATCCGAAGGAACATGCCCCAATCGGCCCCCCCTCCTCAAGGGCCCTTTGGTATGCCTGGTGCGCCCTCTCCGGATCAGGAACGGGCCCTGCACCGTAGAGCCAACCCAGGGCGAGCCAACTCGTCGCCAGCGAGGGCTGCAACGCCACCGCCCTCTGGTACTGAAGATGCGCTTCCTGCAGACGCCCCTGTCGAATGGCCAGGGCACCCAATTGCTGACAGCATTCCGCGGCTTCCTCGGAGCCCAAGCCGAACCGTTGTGGGGGCCCATAGGCTCGCCCGATACGCTTCAAAGTGTCTTCCAGGAGAGAAATGGCTTCGTCTGTCCTATTTTCCAAAGCCAGCCACCGGGCATAGGCCATCCTGCTTGGAAGATGCGACCTATCCAGGGAAAGGGCTCGGGACCATAACGTACTCGCCTCTGTCCTGTCTTGTCTCTCGAAAGCAGCCAGGCCCAAGTTATATAGAGCCGAGGGGACAGACGCGCCGTGCGGCCGGTGAGAAAGCCCTTCCCGCAGAAAAAGTTCTCCTGCGCGCCAAAGGCCCCTTTCAATCAGGGCAGAGCCGAGGCCCAATTGCGCCTCGACGCTTTCCGGACAGCTCCGATGTGCTATTTTCCAATAGCTCAGATTCGAACGCCACAAGGGATGTCTCGTCGCCGTCTCCGCAGCCGACATCCACAACAGGAAAGCGAACAGAATCCACGTCTGTACAGGCCTCCTCGCTTTGCATAAGACCGCGCAGACAGCCCAACTCAAGCCTACCAAAGGCATATACAAATACCGCTCTGCGAAAAAATAAGCGCTCGGAATCAAGTTGAGCGTCGGCAGAAGAAAAACGAAGTACCAGACAACTCCTAAACGGAAGGGGGATCCGGACGGAGACTTCCGAAAGAGGAGCAGCATTACGATCCAAGCGGCACACCCGACCGCCAGGGATAGAAACGCCGGGGCCACGAACCGGCAGGGCTCGTAGGTGAGCAAAGGCTCCGCAGGGAACAGCGACTGTCTCAGATAGGTCCACCAAGCGATAGGTATGGACCGGACAACGGTCCAATAGGGATACCCCGGCGCCGTCTGTGGGTTGAAAAGCAACAACTCCCGGCCGCCTTCCGAAACCGTGGAAGTCACTCCATGAAGATAAGCCAACCATCCCGCCCCCAAGATTGCAAAGGGCAAACACCTCATCAGCTCCCTCGTTGGCCGGTTCGTCGGGTCGCCTGCTCTTCGTTGGGCGGCTCTATAAAGAAACACAAGGCAAGCTGCAGCCGCTGTCTCCTTGGAAAATAGGGCTAGAACGAATGCAGCGAGGGACAACGTCCATCCGAATGCACTACGGTTCTTCTCCCAAATCCAGAGGCTGAGACAACACATCAAAAACGCCAAGATCTCTTTCCTATTGGCGATCGAATCCACGCTGGAGCTGACCACGGGATGTACAGCGAAAAGCGCGGCTGCCATCCATGCGATCTTGGCACTGCCAGTCGCCGTCCGCCCGTATCCCCAAAACACCAAAACCGCCAAGGTGTGGTACACCAGATTGCCCAAATGAAACCCAAAAGGGTCGCACCCCCAGATCCTATACTCCACGAAAAGGGTCAGTTTTCTGGTCAAACGTGCGAAGGGAAGCTGCGGTTTCGAAGGGACGAAGCGAAACAGGAGAGGAAGCCCTTCCCAGGAAATGAGCCTGGCATCATTTCGCAGCACAGGACCATCATCTAGGCAGAAGCCGTTCCAAAGGCTGGGCGCATACAGGAGGAAGACCAAGCCCACCAAGAGCGCAGCCTGGCCGAACCTTGAAGCGAAACAGGTGCTTGGAAAACGCGTTGATGTAAACATAGGGTTCCCCGATATGAGACCTCTGTCATTTTCCTCCCTCCTCTCCGACTCGTCCATCCCCCTCGATCTCCAGTTCCAGTGGTTCTGCTGCTTCTTGCTCTTTCCTGGTCTTGTTGCTACCCTACATTTACACCTTAGAGGAGAACCCCTTTGAGACAAACCATTGCAATCTGCCTATTCGCCTTATTGGCTCTGGGGAGAAATGATGTTTCAGGGGCACAGGATTCCGCCTCCGCCAGGGATCTGGAACAAGCTGTAACAGAATATGATGAGGGCCTCAGGGATCTCAGAGCCGGTCGCAACGCACAAGCCGCGCGGAAATTTGAGTCCGCCCTAAAGCAACTGGACAACCATCCAGAACTTCGACTGGGGTGGGGACTGGCCCTTTTGCGTGCCGGCGAGAACGAAGAGGCTTTTCAAGCGCTCAACCCTCTTACCACCTCCAACGTCGGTTCCTTGGCTTCCTCGGCTCTGGTCCTCCAGGCGCGGATCCGTTTTGAGGAAGGAAACTTGCGCCAAGCGGAAAGCCTTCTTGTCAAGGCGCAAAAACGCGACAGTCAGAATGACTTGGCTGCCAGGCTATTGGGGATCGCCTATGCCAGACAGGCCAAGTTCGCTTGGGCCATTCCCCTCCTCAAGGATGCAGTAGAGAGAGACCCTTTGGATTTCGACGCCATCCATCTTTTGGGCGTCTCATATCTGGGAACCCAGCAGTGGGAGGCCGCTAAACCACACCTCATCAAAGCACACCAGATGGCACCGAAGGACATCACGGTTACCTGCAATCTAGCCGCCGCGCTGCTGGGCATGGAGCTGTACGCTGAAGCGGCGAAACATCTGGAAAAAATATGCCAGGCTGATGATCCTCCTCCCCAGGCTCCAAGGCACTTGGCCTTGGCTCTTCTCCAGCTGGGAGAGCTGGAAGCCGCCAAGCGCGCCCTAAGACAAGCCATAGACCTCGACGAAGAGGATAAGAAATTACAGTCTCTGTGGGACGAACTCAGCGGGAGCGACGAGACCCCGGAACCTGGCCAGAAGGAGACCCTGGAATCCGCCCAGGAGGAGACTCCGAAGCCAAATCCATGATGCCCACTAGATGGACCTCATCTCCCAAACTCTGAATCCGGGATATGTCTAACTGAAAGACCCGAACACCTCTTTGCGTCTGATAGAACAGATACATGAAGCGTCCCTCCTGCGTGGCTGTAACAAATCGGCCGTCCACGGGCAGGGAGGGCACCTGGATCTTCTGTAGCCTGGGAGCGGCCACGCCCTGGCTCTTCAGCCAAATGCCACCCACGCCCAGCACGAATACCATCCCTGCCACGCACCATCTCCATCGTTGCCTGTAAGACATACGGTTCTCCTTTCGGCGGATTCTCTTCCCATGAAAAACTCCCCCATTGTACAGGGCCAACCTGCATTTCTCATCAACGTTCCTACTGCGCGACGAGATGGGCTAGAGGCCAAGGCTAACCCGGTGCTCTCCCTGCACTCACCCCTCCGCCATCCCACACTCATACTGTGAGACATCGACACCTCAACCACGAAATAGACACGCTTGCGCCCGTGGACGATATGATCGAACGGGGCGGTCGAAGCAGAACTGCCTGTACTGATCCTCCACATCCTATAACGGCGTGGAACAAGCGCGGGGACTTCCAACTGAAAAACGCTGCGCCCCTGTCCCTCTACCTGGTCCGCCGGCTACTTCCTGCCCGCCAAGTCGTCCACGATCCGTTGGATGGCCGGGATCACAAAGAGGGTGAGGATAGTGGAGAAGCCGAGGCCCCAGCACATGGAGGCGGCCATGGGACTCCACATCTTGGAGGCCCCGCCCAGTCCCAAGGTTAAGGGCAGCAACCCCAAGATGGTGGTGACCGAGGTGAGGAGGATGGGACGCATCCGTACGAGTCCCGCTTGATAGATGGATTCGTCTATTCCCAGGCCGCTGGCTCGCAACCGGTTGATGAAATCCACCAAGATCAGGGAGTCGTTCACCACGATTCCAGCCAAGGCCACGATGGAAATGAAGGCGGTAATCGTGAAAAGGAGTTTCATCACCACCAGCCCCAGGACCACCCCAATGAAGGCGAAAGGCACCGTGGCCATGACAATCAGGGGCTGGACAAAGGACTTGAACTGGGCGCCCAAGATCAGGTAGATAGCCAGACAAGCAATGCCGAGGGAAATGAATAGGTCATGGAAGGAACGTTCCATCTCAGCGTATTCACCCCCGTATTCCAGGGAGTAGCCTGGATTCCTGGCTCTAAAGTCGGAAAACTTCTCCATCAAGGCCCTACACACCGCGTCCGCGTTGTTGATCCTTTCATCGATATCCGCGCTCAAGAGGATGATCCGCTCCCCGTCTCTTCTTCTGATTTTGGCAATTCCAGGCTCGAGGCTCAGCTTGGCGACATCGCGTAGGCTGACCCGTTTGCCCTGCGGACTCATCAGGCGCATATTCTCCAGGGCCTGCACGCTTTCTCGCTCGTCCACACCCAAACGCACGACCACATCTATTTCGTCTCCTTGGTCAGAGTAGGTGGTGGCTGTGGTTCCCTCCACGGCCGTTCTGACAGCCATGGCGATCTGTCCCACGTCCAATCCCACCATGGCCGCCTTCTCTTCGTCGACCTCTACCCTCATCTCTTTCTTGCCCACCTCGTGGCTGCTCTGAACGTCCCTGATCCCGGGAATCTCCTCAAGAGCCTGGAACACTTCTCTAGACAACTCCTCCAGCCGCTCAAATTTGGGGCCTTTGACTCTAACTTCCACAGGCATTCCCATCTGGTGCGCCTTCTGGGGCTGTTTCACGCTCGCAGAACAGACCCCGGGCACTTCCTCCATCTTTCTTCGTAAAGCGGCAATCGTGTCCTCCAACGAAAGAGGCCGCGTCTTACCAGGGACCAAGTCGATGTCGACCTGGCCGATGTTATTGGCGTAAACGCGTTCATATTCGACCACCTGGATCCCCGTACGAGACAGAACCGCCTGAACCACACCGTCTGGAAGCTCTGCGATGGCTTCCTCAATTCCCCTCGCCACCTGGTCGGTGCTCTTCAAGTTGTACGAAGGAGCCGTTCTGAATTGGATCTGTATCTGATCCTCCTCCTCTTCAGCGAAAAGCATCCGATCCAAATTCCTGCCCGCATAAATGGAAAAAGAGGCGGCGACCAACACCAAAAGGACTGTAAGATATCTGTGATAGACGCACCATTCGAGCGCCCTTCGGTAAACCCTCTTCGACACCTCCAAAAGCCTTGTCCCCAAAGCCTTGCCCCTCCTCTTCTGCGAAGGGCGAAACAGATCGGCCATGTGCGAGGGCAACACCACAAGCGCCTCCAAAAGAGAAGCCACCAGGACAAACGTGACCACTTTGGGAATAAGTTGCAAAAATTTCCCAACAAATCCAGTCATGGACAGCAATGGAAGGAACGCCGCGATGGTGGTGAGTACGGCGGCGGTCACAGGCCACATGACCTCTTCCGAGCCCTTGATGGCTGCCTCCTCAGGACTGGCTCCCATTTCCATCCTTCGGTAGACATTCTCAATCATCACGATGGCATCGTCTACGACCATGCCCAGCACCAACACGAAAGAGAAGACGCTCACCATGTTGATGGTGATGTCTCCCATATGGAAAAAGATCATGGTGCAGAGAAAGGTGAAGGGAATGCCAATGGCAGCCAATAGGGCCGCTCTGAAGCCCACCCAAATAGTCAGTGAGATGCCCACCAACACCATCCCGATGAGCCCGTTGTTCCCTAGAATGCTTAGTTTGCCGATGATCTCTTTGGAGGTGTCGTGGCGGTAAGAAATCTTCATATTCACTGGCGAAGTCTCAGCGAACCGTTCCGCGGTCTTTTGTGCCGCTCGTACAACAGTGATGGCGTTCGCGTCCGGACGCTTGGTAATGCCGAGGGTGACGCAAGGCTTCCCGTCGAGGCGGGAAACCGTGAGCGTTTTCTTGAACGTGTCGGATACAGCGGCTACGTCTTTTACGCAGATCTGTCCCTCTTCTCCCTGCCGCACCACCACCTCTCTAATCTCTTCCAACGATTGAAACTCGCCCACAAGCCGAACCAGCCACTCCTTATTCCCCGCTTTCACCCGTCCGCAGGGCACATTCATGTTTCTCGAAGCCAACGCGCCCATCACTTCGGCCAAGGACAAGTGAAACTGATCCAATCGCGCAGGATCTACGGCCACCTCGATCTCACGTTCCATCGTCCCTGAAATCGCGGCATCGGCGACACCGTCCAATTTTCTTATCTCCGTCTGCAGATCCTCGGCGAGTTTACGCATGGCGTTCGGATCCACTTCCGCCGCGATACAGACGATCAAGATGGGAACATGCTCTGTTGTTCTTGCCCGAAAAACCATGGGTCCCATGACATCCTCAGGCAGGTCCCTGACCTTGGCCACCTCACCTCGAAGGTCGCTCAACACGTCCTCGATGTCCTCCACATCATCGTCGAAGGAGATCACAATGATCGATGTATTTTGCCTGGTCGTAGAAAACATGAAATCGATGTTGGGTACGTCCTGGATCTCCTTTTCGAGAGGCTTAGTGATCAGCTCCTCGACTTCTTCCGGGGATCCCCCTGGGAAGAGGGTGCCGATATAGGCCTTGTGGAAGGTGATGTCCGGGTAGATCTCCATGGGCGTCCGTCGAAAAAGAATGACACCCGACACCATGAGCGCTGCAAAAAGAAGGTTAACCAGGACGCGCTGCTTTACGGAAAAGGAAGGGATGGTCATGGCGTTTTACGATCTATTCCTTTCCTTCGCGTGAACAGGCCTTGTATATCGTCCACAATCCTCTGTATCGCGGGGATCACAAAAAGAGTAAGGCACGTGGCGAAAGAAAGCCCCCAACACAGAGAAGCCGCCATGGGACTCCACATCTTGGAAGCTCCTCCCAGTCCCAAGGTCAAAGGAAGAAGTCCGAGTACCGTCGTGATCGTTGTCAGCATGATGGGACGCATTCGAATGAGTCCAGCCTGGATCACCGACTCTTCGTCGCTCATTCCACTCTTCCGAAGCCTGTTGATGAAATCCACCAGAATCAGAGAATCATTCACCACGATCCCTGCCAACGCCACGATGGCTATATAGGCCGTGATGGTGAAGAGAAGGTTCATCACAACCAGTCCCACAACCACACCGATAAAGGCGAAAGGCACCGTGGCCATGACGATGAGCGGCTGAACAAAGGACTTGAACTGGGCGCCAAGAATGAGATAGATCGCCATGATGGCTAGTCCAAGAGACATGTTGAGGTCATCGAAGGAATGCTCCATTTCCTCGAAATCGCCCCCGAATTCGACTGTGTATCCAGGGTACCGTTGGCCAAAATCCTCCAATCGCTCCATCAAGTCTCTATTGACCGCGTCCGAGTTGTTTAGCTTTTTGTCAATATCCGCTGAAATCTGGACGATCCGTTCGTTGTCTCTTCTCCTGATCCTGGACAATCCAGGGACCAGTTCCAAGTGGGCCACTTCGGAGAGACTGACGCGCTTGCCTGTCCTTGTCATCAGCCTCATGTTCTCCAGCACCGAAATCCCTTTTTCCGAATCCATTTGGAACTTCACGACCACGTCCATCTCGTCCTCTCCCACGCGGAAGGATGTGGCGGCATTTCCTTCTAGTGCGGTCCTCACCGACAGGGCAATTTGTCCCACATCCAATCCCAACATGGCCGCTTTCTTGTGGTCCACCTGAATCTTGAGCTCCTGTTTCCCTTGTTCGTGGCTCGACTTCACATCGCGGACCCCTCTAATGCTCCCCACCATAGCGGTCACTTCCCTGGACAGCTTATCGAGCATGTCGAAATCCGGTCCCTTGACCCTAAGTTCCACCGGCTCTCCTGTGGGGGCTCCCCGCTCCGGTTGATACAGACGAATGGACTGGACCCCAACCACAGCTTGAAACCGTTTTCGAAGCTCCCGGATCACTTCCTCCAGGCTCATGTCTCTCTCCGTCTCGGGGGTCAACTCAAGATCAAATTGGCACAAATGGGTGTCTTGGATACGCTCATACTGCCGAAAATGGATCCCCACCCTCGCCAACGAGGCGTTGATCACCCCTTCGGGCATCTCATCGATGATCCTTTGCATCTCGTTGGCGACCCGATCCGTGTGCTCCAAGCTGGAGCCTGGTGCGGTTTCAAACTGAATTTCAATCTGGTCCACTTCCTCTTCAGCGAAAAGCATCCGATCCAAATTCTTCCCGATATAGCCGCAGACACAACCAACCGCTATCACAGCGAGCAACGTGAGGTATCGATGGTGGGTCGACCTTCGCAAGGCCCGCACATACAACGACCGAAGTCTCGACAGGGCGCGATCCCCGATGCTGTCATTGCGTTTCTTGTGCACCTTTCCGAAGTCCGCCAAATGCGAAGGCAAAACGATGACCGCCTCGATGAGGGAAGCGATCAACACGAAGGTGACGACCTTCGGAATGATCCGCACGAAGAGTCCTATGGGGCCCGTCATCAAAATGAGGGGAAGAAAAGCCGCAACCGTCGTTAGAATAGCCGCGAAAACGGGCCACATCACCTCTTCGGTACCCCTGACCGCCGCCTCTTCAGGAGAGGCCCCCATTTCCATGTGCCGATAGGCATTTTCGATGATCACGATAGCGTCGTCCACCACCATTCCGAGCACCAGAACGAAAGCGAAGACGCTCACCATATTGATCGTAATGTCTGTGGCGTCCAAAAAGATCATGGTCGAAAGGAAGGTAAATGGAATGCCAACGGCAGCCAAGACCGCGCCTCGTACGCCCACGAAGACGGCCAAAGAAAGTCCCACCAGGACCATGCCGATGATCCCATTGTTCCCCAAGATACCCAGACGATTCAGAACCTGCTTGGCCGTGTCCATCCGATAGAAAACCTTCACGCTCATGGGAAGGGAGGACAGATAGGATTCGGTGCGCTTGCGGACTTCCGCCACGACTGGAATGACATTGGCGTCCGCCTTCTTCGTGACACGCAAGGCTACGCAAGGTTTACCGTCCAGCCTGGAAATGACAAGCGGTTCTTTAAAAGTATCCACCACCTCGGCCACATCCCGCACTCTGATCTGGTTTCCATCAGGCATGGACCGGACCACCACTTGCTCGATCTCCGTGATATCGTCGAACTCTCCCACGAGGCGAACAAGCCATTCTTTGCTGCCTGCTTCTACCGTCCCGCACGGAACGTTGATGTTCCTCATGGCCAAGGCGTTCATGATTTCCATCAGAGAGAGATGGTACTGATCTAGCTTCGCCGGATCGGCCTCCACGTGAATTTCCCTCTCCAGGAGCCCGTCCGTTTCCACGTCCGCCACGCCAGGAATCTTCTTAAGCTCCTCGTCCAAATGTTCGGAGATCTCCCGCATGGTGATGGGATCCAACTCCGCACCCAGACATACGATCACGATGGGAACCTGTTCCCCAACCCTCATACGGATTACAGCGGGGTCCGTGGCATCCTTTGGAAGATCGGTCACCTTGGCCACTTCGGCCCGGAGCTCATTCACCGCGGCGTTGATGTCGTCCACGTCTTCGTCGAACGCCACTTCAATGTAGCAACGGCTTTCCCTGGAAATCGAACTGATATAGTCCACATTCGGCACATCGGAGATCTCTTCCTCTATGGGACGAACAATCAGGTCTTCGACTTCCTCCGGCGAGGCCCCCGGATAGATCGTAAGGATGAAGGCCTTGGTGAACGTTATATCCGGATAGATCTCCATCGGCGTTCGGCGAAAAATGGTGCCCCCCGCCACCATCAGCCCGATGAAGACAAGATTGACAAGGACTCGCTGTTTGACAGAAAAGCCCGGTAGGGACATGCGATTCCGGAGAGTCTCAGCTCAGGTGAGACGATTCGTTGCCAATATCTACGGGTTCGCCTGTGGGATTCAAGACCTCCACCAAATCGCCGTCGGCGATGGATTCTTGTCCCACCACAACGATCGCCTCCTGGGGTTGGATTCCTTCACGAATTGCGATACGCGATCCCATGCGTTCCCCTGGAACCACCTCCCTCGCGGAAGCGACCCCTCCTTCCACCACAAAGACGATCCTTTTTCCGTATTTGCGCAATACTGCATCTTCAGGAAGCAGTATGGCACGTTGACCAGTAACCTTTTCCAGGGACACACGGGCCATCATGCCCGGTCTAAGCTGTCCCTCTTGATTCTTGAGAACGATCTCCACAGGGTAGGTTCTTGTCATGTCGTCCTGTTTCAGGCCCACGGATAAGATTCTTCCCTCAAAAACCTTTTCTTCGCCCAGATCTACCACCACCTCAACCGGGTCGGCCACTTTGGCCATCCCCACCTGCTTCTCGGAGAACCCGACTTTCACGCGCAACCGCTTGGTATCCATGAGGTTGACCACCGGTCTGCCAGGACCCAAGACCTCGCCCACTTCCACGTACGTTTGAGCCACAAAGCCTGAAACTGGAGCCCGAATGGTCGCGTCCCTAAGCTGCTTCTCCGCCAAGTCCTTGCCCACTTGGGCTCCCTTCAGCTCCGCCTCCGCCATCTCAACCTGAAGCTTCACTTTATCCAGCTCCACATCGGTGAGAAGACCCTCGTCTCTTAGCTTCTGGACTCGTTCCAAGTCGCCTCGCACATTGTCCAATGCGGACTGACCGGCGGAAATGGTTGCTTCTCTCGCTTGGAGATTCAACTTGAGCAGTTCGTCGTCCACCTTGACGATGACATCCCCCTTCTCCGCCCATTGGCCCACGATAGCGTTCATCTGCACCACACGGCCGGAGGTCTCCGAACTCACGAGTACGTCCTTTTCCGCTTCCAGGGCGCCCGTTGCCGCGGCGGCCTCGCAAAGGTCTTGCATTTCTGCCCTCACGATGACCACGGGACGAGCGCTGGGCTCTAACTCCAGATGATTGCCCGTCTTGTCCTCTCTGGAACAGGACACAATGAAACCGATTATGGAAAGAAGGAGGAGGACTCTCTTTTTCATAAAGCTTATCCTTACAGACTCAATCCCAGCATCTATGTTAGTCCTTGCTTCAAGACTTGGTCAAGTCTCGGTTCCTCTTTTCCAAAAAAAGGAAGGCGTATCCCACACCACTCAACCCCTTCTATGTGTTAGGCTGGGTCCCCATGAAGACCGCTTTGCTGACAGGACTGAGGCGCATAGAAGTCGTAGAGACGCCGAGTCCTGTGTTGAGGAACGCTCGGGACGTCAAGATCAAGGTGGAAGCGGTGGGAATCTGCGGCTCGGACGTGCACTACTATGTTTGGGGCGGAATTGGGGCTCAAAAAATCCGTTATCCACAGACTGTGGGACATGAATGCGCTGGCACCGTGATCGAAGTAGGGCCCTCCTGCCGCCGCGTGAAGGTGGGACAACGCGTGGCTATTGAACCCGCCCTGTCCTGCGGCCAGTGTGACCAGTGCAAGGAGGGACGCCCGCACACCTGCCGGCAGCTAAGCTTCATGGGCTGTCCCGGCCAGGCACCCGGGACCTTGTCTGAGTCTATTGTGGTGCCTGAAACGGCGTGCTATCCGGTCCCCGGCGCCTTGTCCCCTCCCCTTGCCGCCACGGTGGAGCCGCTTTCCATCGGCATGTATGCCGCCAGCTTGGGAACCCCGAAACCAGGCATGGCTGTGGGCATCCTGGGCACAGGACCCATTGGGCTTTGCCTTTTGCTCGCTCTTCAGACAGATGTCGGGCCGGCCGTCTATGCTACCGATTTGAGAAGCGAGCGCCTCGAACTGGCCAAACGTTGGGGTGCGTCGTGGACCGCCTCTCCAGAGGAAGTGGACATTGTGTCCGCGGTGGCGGACAAGGAACCCAGGGGGTTGGATCTGGTATACGAATGCGCAGGACAACAAAGCACATTGGACCAGGCGGTTGCCCTCCTCAAGCCGGGGGGCAGACTGGTCCTTGTGGGCATTCCTGAGTCCCCCAAGGTAGAATTCGAGATCGATCTTCTGAGGAGGAAAGAACTGGTCCTCCAAAATGTACGACGACAGAACGAATTCATGGACAGCGCCATTCAACTTGCGGAACGAAGGCGTGCCGATTTGGAAGCTTTGATCACCCACCTATTCCCCTTGTCCCAGGTCCAGACCGCCTTTGACCTGGCGGCTGCGTATGGGGACAAGGTGATCAAGGCCGTGATCTGCCTCTAAGGAGGAAACCGTGCCTGGTCTCAAAAGATATGGGGAGTGGGCCCTCATTACGGGGGCTTCTGCCGGCATAGGAAAGGCTTTTGCCCGCGCCATCGCTGCAGAGGGACTTCACTGTGTCTTGGTGGCCCGAAGAGAGGAACGTCTCCGCACACTCGCCAAAGAACTCGAGCACACCTACGGCGTGACCTGTCGGGTTCTGCCGACAGACCTCTCCTCGGAAGGAGCGGTGCCCGCCCTCCAAGAAACATTGAGGGACGTGCCTATAGGTGTCCTCGTCAACAACGCAGGCGTCGGCTGCTCGGGACGATTCGAGGAACTGGAGGCGCCTCGCATGGCCCGGATGGTCGCGCTCAACTGCGTCTGTCCTGTTCTCCTCACCCGAGCTTTCCTTCCAGCGATGATCCAAAGAGGAAGAGGGGCGCTCCTCTTCGTCGCTTCCATCAGCAGTTTCCTGCCCGTCCCTTACGACGCGGCGTACGGCGCCACCAAGGCCTTTGATCTTCACCTGGGAGAAGGACTCTGGGCCGAGTTGCGCGGCACGGGTGTGGATGTGGTCACCGTCTGCCCCTACCTTACCAGGACGGAGTTCTACGCTGCGGAGGGTATGGGAAAAGAAGCTGCGCAGCAAGCGATGAAGCGATCCGAAAATCCTGAAAACGTGGTCCGCCTTGCCCTGAGGAATCTTGGACGCAAGCCCACGGCGGCCCCGCCAAAGACCGTCCTGGCTTCTTGGGCCGCGCGCGTTGCGCCGAGACGATGGACCGCTCTGGTGATGCGAAAAGAGATGGCCAAGTTGCATTTCGATCAGCTCTAATAGGATCTTCAGTCTTTCGAGAATCGTCTCCCATCAGAACTGGACGCTCACCATCTTGGCTTCCAAGGGTTCAAAGTCAGCGCACAGTTGAACGCCGTCGACGGAAGGTTTTTTCTTCCCCAGCAGCAGCTCTACCGCTTTAGGAGGCTTAGAAAAACTCATCCTGGCGCCAACGGACTCCTGTTCGCTATTGACCAGCAAGAGATAGGTATTTCCTTGATGTCCGTACAGCCTGCAATGAACACCTTCAGGGGCTTCAATATGGGTCGGTTCCACCACTGGGTCCACGGATAGAAGCACGGGAAAAAGACAGGCGATCTCCCTACCCACCTCTTTCACCTCCCTCCAACGCGCTTCAAAAGGCTCCCGAACCAGAGCACGGCCTCCCTGGACCATCTCTCGATCCATCCGCCACAAATCGGACCACGAATAAAAGATGAGTCCGTTAGCCCCGCCTGCAATGCACTGCCATGCCATGGAGCGTATTTCCTCCAGGGTTGGAGGTCTGTACCTCTTCTTCTCCTCAGGATCCTTCTTGTAGGAAGCCCAGTTAAAGATCTGAGGCACCATCCATAATGCACGGCACCCAAAAACCGCCTCGTGGGTCATTTGCGCGTATTCGAACGCCATGGACACCGGTTTATGGGGAATGGGATAGGGATCGGTCCCAATTACATCGAACGTGGGCAGATACTCCCGCACCTCTCCCACCTGGTAGAGAACCACCCAGGTGGGACGTCCGGGATCCAGTTCTTCCATCCAGGATTGGTGAGCCCTCAGATCATCCAATAGGCTCAGCGGCAACTCATCGTTGATATACCAAGCCATGATGGCAGGATGATCCCTCAAGCTGCCGACAACTTCCTCTATTCTTACTCTGGCCTCGTCCTCGTTCTTGAGTCCGCACCTCCCCGCGTAGTAATCCTTCACGCTATAGATCACCTTGACCCCTCGCTTGTGCGCAGCGTCTAAGGCCTCGCGATTCACTGGGTGGTAGGGCATCAAACAGTTGAACGAACTGTCCTCGTACAAATCCAGATGATCCTCACTGATTCCCCCCCAGTAGGTTCCCAAAGGAAAAAAAGGCTTCCCATCCAGGATCAATCGACGGTGTTCGTCGATATAGGCCTTTCTCTCAGGGAATGCCTCCACTCGCTGGAGACGCCCTCTTTCTTCTCCGAGAATCTCTCCCTCTTCATCGCGTACGCGACAGAGCAGCTCGTACTTTCCAGGCGAAAGAGGAGAACTATTCAGCTGAAAGGATGCCTTTTCAGGGGTAAGACGTAAAGGTTCCATTTGCATGACGGCAATTCCTTGGCCGCGAAGCACCTGGAGAAGCACGTCTGCGGACCGAGGAGAGATTTCTCGGTCCGCCAAATTTAGTCCCACTTCCACGTTGACCCATCCTCCGTCCGTCATGTCCCTATACCGGTCCGTGACCATGCCGTGCGCCACAGGGGGATGGTAGCGGGTCACCTTGACATCGTCCCACCATGCCACGCCTGTCATCTTTTTCCTCACGTAGCAGGTCAGGTCGAATCGCTTCGCTTCCGTTGGAATGGGACGCGTTCTTCCGCGGATTAGCTGCCATTCTCGTTGGGTTCCCTTGACTCCAGAGGGATAGCTTCCGCCCAGGAAAGCGCCTTCCTGTCCCCACCATTGGACGCACACTGTAGCGCCCGTGTCCTTTCCCTGAATTTCTTTCGTCTTTACGTACGCCTCGAACTCAAACTGCTTGCCGGGCTCGAGATCCAAAGGGATTGAGCAGAGCACATATTTCTCAGCGTCATGGTTCTCAAAACGAAGACAACACTCACCGTTACGAGCTCCCTCTTTTTCCACCGTAAAGACCCCGGGCCTGGGGGACCAGTCGTCGGCCCATCCCTTGGAGTCCAGTCTCTCGAACCCGGGATTGGTGACAAGATTCTTTTCAGCCCGGAGGCGGCCTGTTCCAAAAACCGCTACGACCCCCACAAACAACCAACGCCCAACGTTTCTCATGGATATCCCCCGCTCTACCTCGGCAATGCCTTTTGGATCTCCTCCAGTGTCACACCCAACTGATCCTGAGCGATCTGGCTCAATGCCTCCCGATCTCCCTGAAGATGAAGAGTCTGCTGAACATGGGTAAGACTCTCCCCAGGTTGGAGCGCCGCCGCCTGGGAGGACGTTTCCAACTCATAGAAAGGACCCAAGGGCTCCGCGTCCGGCTCGGGCGGTCCGTCATTGTAAGAGTTGACGACATCTCCCTTGTAAGGCTCTTTTTGATCCTCCCACATGGAGTTGACGTAATCCGTCGCCCCTTCGGGCTTCGTGTAGCGGACCAAGGTGAGCGTCCCGCTCTCCGCGTCATAGCTTCCCAGAGAAGGTTTGGCCCTCTGGGGGCCGATCCCAATCTTGCTCCTGTATTTGCCGTCCCCGGAAAAGAAAAGAACGTCCCCGCGCACCACCAACCGATCTTCAGGAACCTTGCCAAAATAGGCATCATTGACGGGGGCTCCCAGCGCTTCGTCCGAACCGGTTCGGAACGGAATGACGACAGTCGTTCCGTCGGAAGGGTTAAACATGCCGAGAAGCCAGATCGAAAGAAGCCCTGTCTCCTTCTTCCAAGGTTCCCCTCCTACGTTGGTGATGGTATTTCGCGTCTCATAGCCAACGGCATTCACCTGTGGAGGCAGGGGTTTTCCCAGCGTCCGCTGCAGCAATTCTTCGCCCAGGATCTGGATTTTCCTGTCGATCCGAAGTTGGAAGGTGAATCCTGCCCTGTTCGTGAGAGAGGCGTTTCTCCGAAAATGCCCTTTGGAACGGCTCGATTTCACCGTTTGGAAAGGCTCTGTATCGATCAAAGGCGGCGTCTGCCAGTGCTCCAGATCATAGGGCGTGTTCTTCTCGAAGAAAAGTGCGAACTGTCCCCCTTCGGGTCCCAACCAAAAACGTTCCTCTCCTCCGTACACATTGATATGGGGCTGTATTTTGCCTGAAGCGATCAGTTTTCGGTTGATCCATCCGAAGCTTATCCCCTCGTTCCCAGCGGCGGAACTGGTCATGACGCGTGCTTGATATGCGGGCACGACCGCCACCTGAGCCTTTCCGCTCCCGTCCATGAGAACCAGCACATCCACATGTTCCTTCAAGAAGGATACGTCGTCCCCAAAACTCATACCAGCCACCTCCCGGGCAGAAAAGAAAACCAGCAAAACGCCCCCAAGGAACCAATTCAGTCCGTAAGAATTCAGCCTGCAAAAATTCACAGCCACCTCCTGCGCGGGGTGGCTCCACGCGGAGCCACCCTCCATATCCCATCACATGCTTCTAAAGAAGTCTCCTTATTGTACCAATTCAACGATCCGAGCTTCTCGGTCGCCAACGGCCCTGGCGTGAATTCGTATCTGTTGCGGAAAGGACAGTGTGCCCCCCCTGTCCGATGGGTGGAGAAACCTGCCTTGGCTCATTAGCTCCTTCGACCAGCAGACTGACGAGCAGACTTGTTCCTCGAGCCCCTGCCGTGTTACCTTTGTAGTGAGTACCTGTTGCGGAAAGGAGATTTGCTTCCGTGCCCCTGGGAGGAGGAGGGAGTTTTCTTGCCTCATGTTCGGCTCGTTGGAAACGTCGCAATACGAGCCTGCGCGGGCGGGAACGCCCCGAGGAACCGAGCTCTCGCTCGGTAGTCGGACCGTCCCCGAAGCCGCCAAGAAAACTCCCTCCTCCTCCCAGGGCGGTGCGAACGTCTCTTTCCGCAACGGGAACTATTAAATAGAGCGTACTACCTTTGCTGGGAGGTCTTGTATGGCCAAAAAGCATAAAATGTCAATCGGGGGATATGAGATCATTGAAGAGTTGGGCAGAGGGGGGATGTCGGTAGTCTACAAGGCTACGCAGCCGTCACTCAACCGCATAGTAGCCCTGAAAGTCCTGCCTCGGCACCTGGCCGACGAACCTGAGTTCGTCAACCGATTCGAACAGGAAGCCAATGCCATCGCCAGCCTGAATCATCCTCACATCATTCAGGTCTATGACAAAGGGCAGGAACACCGCGTCTACTATTTCGTCATGGAGTTCGTGGACGGGCACGATCTGACGGACGAGTTTTCAACGGGTCCCCTCCCTCTCACAAGGACAGTCACCCTGGCCAAGCAAATCTGCCAAGGGCTGGCCTACGCCCACAAGAACGGCATCGTCCACCGAGATATCAAGCCCCAAAACATTTTGATCGATTCCAACGGATTCGCAAAGATCGCCGACTTTGGAATCGCTCAACTGGCAGTGCCTGACGCCATAAACACTTCCCTTACAAAAGAAGGAGTGGCCATTGGAACCTTGGACTATATGGCCCCCGAGCAGAAACTCGATGCCTCTACGGTCGATGAGAAGGCGGACCTGTACGCTTTCGGAGTGGTTCTGTATGAAATGCTCACTGGACAACTGCCCCATCCCAGCTATCCGTTGCCCAGCAACAGGAATCCACGCATCCCCGCAACCATGGACAAAATCGTCGAGAAGCTCCTGCAGGAGGATCCGAAGTTTCGCTATCCTAACGCCGAAGCTGTGCTGGACGACCTAGAAAAGGCCCTCAAGCCCCCCTCCAAGCCGTCGAGCGGCCCACCCAGGGCGCTATATCTGGCAGGTGGCGCCGTGGCTCTTCTGGTGCTGTTGGGAGGAGGCCTATGGGTGTTGAGGCCGCGGCTAATGCAGTCCAAACCCAGAGGCAGCTCTTCTTCCACGACCACCCGTTCCCCCTACCAAGCGTTGGCTGCTCAGATTGCCCTGGCCCCCCCTCTGACCATGGTCAAGGACTTAGGGGAAGACCCAGGCGCCCTTCGGCTCTTGGAATCGGGTCTGGCGAACGCCAAGAAGCAAACAAACAGAAGCAGCCCACCGCCCAAACGAGTTCCACCCCAGAGGGTCTCCACACCCAACGTGGTCATTCAAGACGCTCCCGTGAAGAAGACGACCAGCCCCAATCCAGGCCAAGCTCAGGCCCGAAAGAAATACAACGATGCCATTAGGGGGGCCATCAAGGAACTGAACAGAGGCCGGGAACTCTTGGAGAATCAGATTTTCGATGATGCCGAGTCCATCTTTCATGCGGTGGCAATGGATACCACCCTGCCCGACAAGGTGCGCGCGTTGGCTTTTTTGTGGGAGGCCAAATCCAAGGAAGCCAAGGGCACCTATCAGGCTGCCGTCAACGGGTACCTTTCGCTTTCCGCAGAGTACAGGGATGAACGTCTAATCGTTGCGGAAGCACAGTACCATGCGGGACACCTGCAGGGCTTCGAGCTGAACAAACAACAGATCGCCATGCGCAACTTCGTCAACGTCATCGACAACTACCCGGACAGCAGCTACGCGGATGATTCCCTGTATGAGGCGGGACTGCTTCACTTACAGGGGGTCAGTATGATGTTGGGCGCCGCTAGCAAGAACAAGCAAGCATACCAAGATGCGTACACGCAGTTTGGTCGAATCCTGGAGAGATATCCGAAGTCGGAGTGGGCCGACGACGGGTTATATCAGATGGCCCGGATTCAAGAAACCAAACAGTACAGAGCTTACGATCAAGCCCTATCGCTCTACCAGCGAATCATCGACGAGTACCCGGAGAGTCCCTATCCTGCCTATTACCTACAGGCGGAGATCTATGCCGAACAGATCAAAGATCTCGAGACAGCGGTGCTTTTCTACACCCGTTCCATGAACCGCGAACAGGAAACGGAAAAACGGGTAGAAGCGGGCAAGAAGAAAGCCAAGCTGGAGAAAATTCTGGCGAAACAAGCCGCAAAACAAGGAGGCTGACAGAGCCCGTTCGGCCTGACAGTCCCGCCCCAACAAGCTCCTGCCGAGGGAAGCGGGCAGAGCCCTGTCCGCGGGGACAGAAAAGACGTAGGGGTATTCGCGGACCTGCTATACTGGAAGCCTCTGTCCGAGGAAGGCGAACGAGTACGTGAAGGGAGAAAAGCCTTGCAAGATCTGGACGAATTATTCCATCAAATGGAAAAGGCGGCGGACAAGCTGTTTGATCGAGCATGGCTCCAACACCTAAGTCACGCCCATTGGGAACCCCAAGTCAACGTGTACGAATGTGCGAATCGATATACGGTCCTGGTAGATCTCCCGGGGGTGCCCAGAGAGAATATCGCCATCCAGATCAATGAAGACAGGTTAATCATCTCGGGTATCAAGTCGGATCCTCGTCCTCAGGGAGCCCTGCGTTGTCTCCACCTGGAGATACCCCAAGGGCGCTTCAGGAAAGAGATGCGCATCGGATCCCCCATTCAGGTTAAGAGCATTAAGGCCAACTTAAAGGGAGGCGTCCTGGAGATCACCGTTCCCAAGGAGCCCAGCTGGTCATGATGGAAGAGGACAGCAGAAAGCGCGAGAGTTCCTCCCCCAAAACCCTCTCTAACGGAGAGATTCCTGAAACCGTTCCAGTGCTTCCCCTTCGCAACATGGTCATGTTTCCAGGGATGGTCATCCCGGCCAGCATAGGACGTCCCTCCTCCGTACGCCTGATCGAAGAGACGGTGGTGACCCATCGCCATGTGGGGGTCATCGCCCAGAAAGATCCTGAACTCGACGAACCCAAACCTGATGATCTTCACGACATGGGCGTGGTATGCCGAATCGTGAAGTTCCTCCGAAGTCCCGACACCAACGATTCTCCCCACACAGCCATACTTCAGGGAATGCGTCGGATGCAGGTGAGCTCATGGACTCAGTTGGACCCCTACCTCATGGGAACGGTCGCTTTGCCCCAAGAAATCAAGGAAAAATCCAAGGAAATAGACGCCCTGATGGTCAACCTTAGACGGCTTGCCCTGAGGCTCATTGAGCTGACTCCCAATATTCCCCAAGAGGTCGGGGTACTCATTCAAAACATCGAAGACCCAAGCCAGCTGTTGGACCTGGTAACAGGGGGTATCAATGCGCAGGTAGAGCAGAAGCAAGATATCTTGGAGACGCTGGAACTTAGAAAGCGTTTCGACAAAGTCAACAAACTGCTCACGGAACAACTTGACCTGTTGGAACTGGGCAATCGAATTCAATCCCAGGTCAAGGACACGATCGACAAAAACCAGCGGGAGTACTATCTACGACAACAACTCAAGGCCATACAGGAAGAGCTTGGAGAGGGAGATGAGCAAAAGGAAGAGCTGGCGGAAATCCGCAAGAAAATCCAAGAGGCCCACCTCCCTGAAGAGGCCCAGAAAGAAGCGGAAAGACAGCTTCAACGCCTACGCGGAATGCCTCAGGCGGCTGCCGAATACGGCGTGATCAGGACCTACCTTGAATGGCTAGCTGACCTGCCTTGGGACCAAAGCACCGAAGACAAGCTGGACATTACCACAGCCCGTCAAATCCTGGACGAGGACCACTTTGATCTGGATCAAGTCAAGGAGAGAATCCTGGAGTTCCTCGCGGTTCGAAAACTGAAGGGGGACACCAAAGGGCCCATCTTGTGTTTTGTGGGCCCTCCAGGGGTGGGCAAAACCTCTTTGGGACGCTCCATCGCTCGAGCCATGGGACGCGAATTCATGAGGATGTCGCTAGGCGGAATTCGTGACGAGGCGGAGATTAGGGGACACAGAAGAACGTACGTGGGAGCACTGCCAGGAAGAATCATCCAGGGATTGAGACGCGTTGGAACCAACAACCCGGTCTTCATGCTGGATGAAATCGACAAAGTCGGCTCTGATTTCAGAGGAGATCCTTCGTCCGCGCTGTTGGAAGTATTGGACCCGGAACAGAACGACACCTTCTCGGACAACTACTTGGAAGTGACTTTCGATCTCTCCAAGGTGCTTTTCATCACCACAGGCAATGTTCTGGAAACGATTCCTCCACCTTTGAAGGACCGAATGGAAGTCATCGAAATTTCCGGCTATACCACCGAGGAAAAGGTCAAAATTGCCCATCGCTATCTGCTCCCGCGGCAGCTGAAAGAGAACGGACTAACGGAAGAACACGTGAAGCTCTCCGATGAGACGATCAAGGAGATCATCAGCAGATA